>ENA-UOOE01000417-UOOE01000417.1-fermentation-metagenome-genome-assembly--contig:-NODE-417-length-41813-cov-191.857776_pt1 | contig 41813 bp, 43 predicted proteins | sample MGYA00245776_ERZ724021 | MGnify/ENA primary metagenome ERZ724021 (study PRJEB28704, sample SAMN03018321) | fermentation metagenome | biome: anthropogenic terrestrial biome; feature: soil... | reverse complement strand
GTATGGATTGAGTCAATTTAGACAGTAGCGTTACAAAAATGCTTGACCATTACAAGTAGCCTTTGGACTCCACTTCGATATGAATATATCCGTCCAAAAACATCGGCATAGTATCCATCGTAATTGGGGATAGGCTTTAGGTTATCATTCATGTTTGGCACCCCATCGGTCACCGCTCTCGGCAGTAATTCGAGAGTGACAGGATTTACAAAGAGCCATAAGGTTACTCTTCTCATTGCCGCCACCCTTGGAGAGCGGGAGGATGTGGTGTACCTCTTCGGCAGGAGTAAGCCTGCCTTGCTTCTCACATTCCTCACAGAGAGGATGCGACTTGATGTAACGGTCACGGATGCGTTTCCAGGCACGACCGTATCGTTTGTTTGAGGCAGGGTCTCGTTCGTATTGGTTGTAATGTTTGTCCATTGCTTTTTGATGCTCGGCACAGTATTGCCCGCTGTCTGCAAGCCGACCGCAGCCGGGATAAGCACAGGGACGCTTTGGTTTGTAGGGCATCATTTCACCTCGCTTTCAAAGGGCATAGAAAAAGCCCTGCAGGACAAACCCACAAGGCTTGGTATCTATTCTATTTTGCTGATTATACAATAACATAAATGCAATAGTGGTATCTTGTTGCAAAGTGTTGCAGAATGTGCAAACTATATTTTAATAGGATTTTCGGGAAGAGTCACATGATTAAGCGCTGCATTATGCCACCTATAAACTGTTGTTCTGTCAGCATTGAGTTCATCACCTATTTGCTCCCAAGTAAAGTTATGGACATACCGATACCGTAAAACCATGCGTTCATCCGTGTCTGCAACCTCGTTTATAACGCTCCTTATCTGCTCTTTAAGTGCTACAAGGTTATCCACTTCGGTATTTATCTTACTTTCCAAATCCATAATTCGCTCTAAACACCTTACAAACTTGGCATCCGTATTTCGTGAGGTTTGCACCTTTTCATCCCAGCTTGGCGACGATACATTTGTTGCCATTTCTCTGAGGCACTCCATTTCCTCAATGTCAGATTGTATTCTTTTATCAAGCCTATATGCTTGGTGTAAATATTCCTTTACTTTCATGCTTTTCTTACCTCCGTTCTTAATTTTTCAATTAGGAAATTCCCATCAACAGAGGTAAGTTCTCTATACCAATCAGAGTGGAAGAACCTCTCCACCTCGGTTATTGTTTCCTTCGCAGGTTCATAGTGAGGACGTTTTTTCAGTTTCTTCAGTGCATCCCTATAATCCTTGACAGCAAGCAAAATAATGGCATTCCCAAGTCGCTCATAAGGTTCGGTCATCGCACCACCTCCAATTTTGCTTTTACAGCATCAATTAAAGAGGCTTGTGTTCTTTCTTTTCTAGTAAGTGCAGCCATAACATCTTCATCTATGGTGCCTTTTGCAATAATGTGGTGTATCACAACCGTTTCATTTTGACCTTGCCTATAAAGGCGGGCATTGGTTTGCTGATACAACTCCAAAGACCAGGTAAGTCCAAACCATATAAGAGTTGAACCACCACTTTGAAGATTAAGTCCATGTCCTGCACTTGCCGGGTGAATAGCAGCGACAGGGATATCGCCGCTATTCCAATCTTCAATATCTTTCGATGTCTTTATCTGCCGAGCGGAAAATCTCTTCTGGATACGCTCCAAATCATGCTTATACCAATAGGCAACAAGCACTGGTTTACCGTTTGCCCCTTCAATCAAGTCTTCCAAGGCATCAAGCTTTCTGTCATGAATGAAATGCACCTTGTTTTTGTCATCATAGACAGCACCGTTGGCCATCTGTAAGAGTTTACCGGAAAGCACTGCAGCATTTACTGCATCTATTTCCTCGTCACCTAAACTTGCTACCATCTCATCTCGAAAATCAGAATAAATGCTCCATTCCTTTTCACTCAGATAAACAGGCACCTCGTTTATAACGCATTCAGGCATTTTGAGGTAATCCGCAGACTTCATGGAAATCGTAATATCCGATATCTGCTTATAAATCTTATCTTCAGCACCCGGCAGCGGCTTATATGAAAAGATAATCTCTGCATTACGCTTATCCGGTACAAAGTAGGCATTGCGGTAGTGGGTTATGTACCTTCCAAGCCTTTGACCTAAATCAAGGACACGAAACTCTGCCCATAAATCCATAAGTCCGTTGCTTGAAGGTGTACCCGTAAGACCTACAATTCTTCTCACAGATGGCCTTACTTTCAGAAGGCTTTTAAATCTCTTTGCACCATAGGACTTAAAAGATGATAGCTCATCAATGACAACCATATCAAAGTCAAAGGGAATACCGCTCTTGTTTACAAGCCAATCTACATTTTCACGATTGATTATATAAACGGTGGCTCTTTTTATAAGGGCATTAATTCTGTCCTTTTCCGTTCCTACAGCCACAGAGTAGGATAAGCCTTTGAGGTGATCCCATTTTTTTATTTCTGCAGGCCATGTTTGAGATGCAACTCTTAATGGAGCAATAATCAAGACTTTACTAATTTCAAATTTATCAAGACATAGGTCGAACAATGCAGTAAGAGTGATTGCTGTCTTTCCTAACCTAAGCCCATATCAAGGAATATTGCAGATATTGGTTTGCTCTCGATAAAATCAATCGCATACTGCTGATAATCATGTGGTATGAACTTCATTTGGCATCACCTCCCATCTTTCGTAATACTTCATCAATCTGCTCTACACCATCAATGCAGTAAACTGAAAAACCTAACTCTTCCAGTTGTCTTTTTCGCCTTACTTGCAGAGGGCGCATCTTTTTACCTGGCGCTTTTAATTCAATAAATGCGATTCTTCCCATAGGGAGTAGCACAATACGGTCTGGCACACCATCAAACCCAGGACTTACAAACTTCGGTGCAATGCCTCCCATGTTTTTAACTGCTGCTACGAGTTTTTGCTCTATATATTTTTCTTGCATAATGTCCTCCATTTCTTAATAGGGAACAACAGGCACAACCTTGAACGATTTTTCCTATATGCGCGCACACAGGTTATTCCTACTATTATTTTTTTATTTATATCTAAGTAGTAAAAGTCTTGTTCCTGTTATTCCCGCAAAGCCGAAGTATCGATATTTCCTACAGTTTTAAGAAAACGACTATAGGAAACAACCAAAGAACAAGGAACTACCGTTACCTTTTTCGCTCGTAACAACGTTGCTTGCCGTAAATCGGAAAATTGCTTGTTCCGTTCTTGTTTCCGGTGTACTTGTTCCAATCTCCGATCTTCTTCATAATGCCTGCAATGGCATAAGAGTCAGCAGGTTTCATGGCAGCCGCCTCTTTACCGAAACACTCGCACCAGATTTCCATGTTGCAAACAAGGGTACGTTCAACAGTACCGACATGGGACTCTCCGCCAAACTCACTACCGTTTAGGAAGTTTCTACGCTCGTAGGCTGACATGGTGCCCCAATCCTCCGGCAAAAGCGTATCAAGATAAGTACGAACCAGTCCTTCACGCTCATCACTTTCCATTGCATCATCCTGTTCACTGGTCGCCAAATGTACATCGTCACCTTCAAGATAGAGTTTTTCGCCCTTCTCATAAAGCACCAGTGTTTCTGCCCATATCTGCTCAACATCATAAACAGACATCTGCCAGGCTTTCTTTTTACCGTTACCGCTGATACGAACCGGCCAAAACCGTCTGTTGCCTGTGATATCTCGAAGAAATCCACTCTCTGCATTGGTAGAACCCACAATTACACACTGACGAGGATGGCTTTCTACATTAACACCATAGCTGGCACGGTACTTGTCATCAGACCTTGATATAAAGGACTTCACAACCTCCACATCGGTCTTACGCATTCCGGCAAGTTCCCCAAGTTCCAACATCCAATATCCCTGCAATTTTTCAGGGCCTGCTTTATCCTTCATATCCGTAAGGGTCAAGCTATCAGAAAACCAATCTCCGGCAAGTTTTGCAAAGAAGGTTGATTTACCGATTCCCTGTGGGCCATTAAGGATAAGTACACTGTCAAACTTTGTGCCTGGATGGTAAATGCGTGCTACCGCAGCAACCATAGTCTTTCTTGTAACGGCTCTTGTATAGGAATTATCTGTTGCACCGAAGTAATCAACAAGCAGAGTTTCAACTCTGTCGATACCATCCCAGCTTGGCAGATTGTCGAGGTATTCTTTTATAGGGTGATATGCCCTTTCTGCTGCCACAGCAAGAGTTGCATCTTTCGTCTTGGTTGGGGAGTAGACCCCATATTTATTGGAGAGATACACCTTTAAAGCAGCATTGTCCGAGTCATTCCACCCTTCTTTCATCTGGTTCCAGGGCAGACCGTTTCTTGCATCAATACCGTCACGGTGCTTGTTAAAGGCAAGGGACTGCAGTTCCGGGTCATTTCGGATTATAAGAACGATGTTATCAAGGGTATCCTTAATTTTGCCTTGCTTATCAAGTTCAAGTGCCGTCTGCCAAGTATCTTCAGTAAATTCAGCCGTTGCCTGTTCCATTCGTTCTTTGGCAAACTGAGCCTTTACTTCATCATCCTTAATGGCAAATTCACACATAGCAACATAGGATGGCAGCTTACTCGGAGATGTACCCTCCGCTGCTCTATCATCCAAATTGCCAAACCTATGAATACGAACAAGGTCAAAAGCATTAAGTAGTTTCCCACTTGCAGGATCTGTCGCATGATGGGAATACGTAAACTTATCATCATAGATAATGACACCAGCACTTGAGTCAGCCGGCATATAATCGTATCTGCCTGTCATCGCTGAAGGCTCATATACATCTTCCAGAAATTTATCAATCGCATCTCTTACTGAATAAGTACGGCAGAAAGTGCCGACCACACCTTCCTTGGAAAGCGGGTCAGCTTGTTCCTTTAATGTACGTTCTATAACCTCTGATTGCCTTGAGGATACAGGCCATGTGCTTGTGTCATGCCAATCATCATATTTATTAAGAAACACGTCCGGGTCAAGGAGCGAGCCGTCTTTTTCTTCATATACAAACTCGCCGTTTCTTGATGTAGACGGCCAATACATCAGCCTTTCCGGTTCATAGGTAGTGTCATCAAAAAGATCGATGCCTACTTCCTTTGCCACCATACGGCTGACCGCAGCATATTCTTCCTCTCCCACATCACGAGAAAGAGGAATGAGCAGCCTAAGCCTTGGATTTTCCGGGGTATGCTTATGCGTAGAATAAATGCAGCACTGATACGGGAAGAAGGTACAGATTTCACCCCATATACTGCTTGTGCCATAGTCCATATCAAGGGTTATCATGGAGCGTGACAGCACATTACCTTTTTTACGTCTGCCGTCTTTTAAGTGACCACCGACAAAACCACCGACATCTTTAATTGAATCTTGCCCGCCCTTTTTCATCTTGCGGTATTCTTCCACGGTTTCGGTGGTACGCTGTGTGGTCTTAACACGGGAGCGTAAATCCTCCCAGCTGATGTCAGTGTTCTTCCACCTTTTATCCATTCGGCTGTTGCCGTATGCTATTTTCATAGAGCCTCTACCTCCTCAAAATCTTTATTAAAATACCTGACCGGCTGTCTGCGTTTCTTTGCCTTTTCAATTTCAATACTCATACCCCTTGAAATAACATCACCGAGTACCCACACTTCCTGGCATTTGCCCATAAGGATGATATCCATGAAAATAGCAAGGTCACGCTCTTTCTCATTGTTATCATTCATGAACTGTGGAAACATAAGGTGCGGAGCCAGAGGAATATTACCTTTATCTAATGCGAAACGGCAAAAACCCTGTGCTCGCTTTATGTTTAATTCGGTGTCCCCGCTAAAAGGAGAACAGATATATACAAGAGGTTTAAAGGCAGGTTTTGACGCTGCCTTTTCCTCACGGGTTACATTAGTTAGTGCCTCATGACAGGTTAAATCAAGATAACCTTCGGAGTTTTTCATATCGATTCCCATATCACACCTCCATCTCAATTTGCGGATATATACCGTCCGCCTTCAGCTGTTCGTAGATAAAGAGCCTGCCCTTTTGCGTCCACTTTGTATGAACCTTGGTATGTTCAAGACCATTACTGTCCTCATAAACATGGGTGTTGGTTCTCGTATAACCTTTATCTGCGTGTTTCTGATACAAAAGCCAAGTATCGCCTTGTTTAAACTGAATGCCCTTGTCATGAAGATACTCATTCATGCGAATACCGCTCCAGCCGTAGTCTTTGGCAATAACAGAGATGTTTACGGCATCCTTACATTTGAGAACCACATCGTAATAGGTGGCTTTCGGTTTCATTTCAGCAATCTGCTGCTGTTGTACTGCAGCTACTGCTGTAAGAGTTTTATTTCTTTCACGTTCTTCTTTAAGAGCAGTAAAGGCAGCAATGGCAAGATCGGGATTAGCAATTAAATCGTCTGTTGCGTAGATACCATGTTTACGAATAGCAGGGAGTACCTCATTTGTAACCCAACGCTTAAACTTCTTAGCATTTGGCATTTTACTTGAGAGGATAAGACTGTAAAGACCGGATTCATTGATGACGATAGTTTCCTTGTCCTGCGTTCCATCAAAAAGCATGGCTTTCATCCTGTCCTCTTCATCAACATGGCGGTTTACATCTCGGCTACCGTTTTGGTACCCGAGGATATCTGCTACATCCTTGCCGACAAAATACGGCTGCCCACCAATAGTTGTAGTGCGTATAGAGCCAAAATCTGCATTTTTGTAAATTTGTAATTCCATTAGAATTACCTCCTCATAATTTTTTGGAGGTCTTGACCTCCTACCTGGTAGCCACAGGAGTTGGTCAAATCTGATGGTTTTCAAAAAATTCTTTAAGTTTTTTCTCTGCACGTTTTAGCTTCTGGGTGATATTATTCTCGTCAGCACCTATAGAACGGGCATAATCACGGATTGGCATACCTTCAATGCGTACTGCGACAAACATATCTGCCCAATCTTGCTTTTTACCGAGTGCCGTATGTATCCATTGGCAGATATCCTCATACTCATATTGGAAATTACGTTCAACCTCCTGTGAATCATCTGCAATAGTATCCATTACATCCGTTTCATCTTCAGCTTCATCATCCTTGCGATAAGGGGTATTCGGTTTGCCGAGATTCCTATGAAATCTGCGCCAGTTGTTGTATTCCTTACTGTTCATAAGGTCTAACATTTCCTGTACAGTCTCACAACGCTTTACTTCAGCCTTTTTTTCAGGCTTTGCCTCTGCAAGACGCTGCTCATAGTCGATATCCAGCATGATGCTGTAATCATCATCCGGGATTTCAATTGTGGTGTAGAACTTGTGGCCGTTTTTGATGTTTTCTTCATACAAAACTCGAATCTTCATTAAGTATTCCTTTCCGTCCCGGCATTGGGCGGCGGAATACAAAAAGAGCCTGTGGTGAAGATGACCACAGACTCCGATTGTCCTCAAAATGGGCGCACGAAATCACGGTGGGTGCATCTTCATTCCAAACACAGCCTTTATTGCTGTGTTCTGAACTCTCTATGCATCCCGCCGTCCTTATGCGCACTTGGACATTGAGATTTATTGTTGAGCTTATTAAGCCCGGTTGGGTTTGCTCCCTTAAAAGGGGACAGGCAGGCTGATTAAGTAAATCTGTCTCTGCCTATCGTTTGTTCTAAAGAATTACTTTTTCTTTTCTGGTCTGGTTTGACTTAAAGCACTACCTGCTACGGACTTTGCATTCTTGCCATAACGGCCATCACTAAGAATTTTGCTGGCCTTAGAAGCAACTCCCTTGGATGTTTGGCGTGTATTACGTTTAGCCATGTGATTTCCCTCCTTTCTTTTCTTCGATTTGCTTCATTCGTCTTCGCTGACATTTGGTTGTGATTCTATTACGCCTCCACAATCTTGAAGGGCTGAAATGAAACAAAATATGTCCCATGCCTTATTGCAATTCAGGTATTTGGTTTTAAAGAAAATTTCATAAATGCTACCAAAATATCTACATTCGTGAATTTTTCTTCTGGTAATGTGTGAATTTTGGTGATATAATTTAAACAAATTCAAATTATTCTGGATTTGTTTTTAATACAACTCACTCATTAATCAAATTGTACAAAAAAAAATCCTTCCACTCGGGAAGGCCTCGGAAGGGTTCGGAAAGATTCGGAAATATAGTTGGAGGTGGCAGATAATGCTCTTTAGTGAATTTGCGAATATATTATTTAAACACAGTGACACTACATATAAGTCACATGAGTTTTTTCTGTCGCTTTTCGACAATATTATGAGGGATCCACAGTCTTCCGAGGAGATTAAACTATCTAAAGAGGATAAATACAATCCTTTTGGCTCTCTTATGCCCGATTCATTGGACAGGCTATTTAAAGGAACTAACCCTTTAAACCAAAAGAAAGTACATAAAGTTATTAGCCACAAGAATATAGATAAATTCGCAAAATATGTAAATGGATTCAACGAGCATAACCAAATGGCAATTGAAGATGAAATCAAAACAATGATTCCAGATTTCAATCCCAATGATAATTTAGGATATGCCTGTGCTGATTTATTTCTTCAGATTTTAGATGATATTTATGAAGGTCGGGAATCCCCCGGTGCTATTATTTCTGGCAATGCAACTCCCCCTCCAAAATTAACGACCTTTCCTACTCAAACTATTTATTATGATAAAACCGATGGCAAATTACATATTGGAAGTGTAGAAATATCTATTCCAAAAGAATTAGAGCCGCCACAAGATATCGCTCCAGAAGAAGAAACTTATGTCCGTGAACTTCTTGCTGCTTATGCAGAGGCTATAAAATCAGGAGAACTCAAAAAATCCGATTTGGACTCACTTCCAAAAAAATATAAGAGAAATTTCTCCGACCAACGAATCAACTATTATAGCGCCGTCCGAATTGATCGCTTCATCCGTGAATCATTTGAAAAGGGAGAAATTCAGGCGGATAAGTGGAAAAATGAAACACTAGATTATATTAAAGACACCTTATGGGATGACTATGATGATGGCTATAAGAGATTGTTGGCTGTGATGAAGAAAGTAGTGGATTGTTCAACCACTTCTGTTGTTAGCAATATTCAAAATCTCGTAGGCCCAAAAGAAAAGAAAGGGTCCTGTCACCTGTTAGTAAATGATGGTAAGGTTCACTGGGTGGATGAAGATGAATAATAAAGTTTTTAATACGACATTTGAAATTTCAATGAGATTATTACTTGTATTGTCCTTAACTAAAAAGAGAGGGCTTACATTAGATAACCTGGCTACAGCAGATTTCATTACGAATTATTCGAAAGAATTTGGACTATCTGACAACAACCTTCATGGTGATAATGAATTTAGTTTTTCTGAGTTTTCTACAAGAAGATCATTAGCACAAGATGCAATAAAACAATTAGTTCTTGAGGGTATGATAGAAGTTTCTTATTCCACAGACGGTTTTCGGTACTCAATTTCTGAACGTGGTCAAGCATTCTGTAACACCTTAACTTCTGATTACGCCACAGAATATAGATTGTATGCTAAGAAAGCCATCGTATATATGGACTCTAAGAACGAAAAAGAACTTCTCAACTTAATTAGTCGAGAAGCATCTAAATCATTAAGGAAGGAGTAACCCCAAATGGCATTTTATATATCTAAAGTTACAGCAACTGGCATTGAGAAAACTCCTGCCATAGTAACATTCAATAAAGGGCTAAACCTAATCTGTGGTGTTTCTGATTCTGGAAAGACCTGTGTATTAAAGTGTATTCAATTTGCTATGGGAGTAATTAAGAAACCTTTTGAACAAGAACAAACAGGATATGATAGTGTCAGCCTAGACATTATGACTTCAGATGGTCCTATCCACCTTTCTCGAACACTTGGGAAAAACATAGTAAATGTGGTAACAAATATAGATTCAATTGATGCTGGAGACTATGATATTGATTATAAAAATAATGGGAATAAGCGACCTGTTTTAAATGAACTATGGCTCAAATTAATAGGTATTAATGGGCTTCCAATGATAATAAAAAACCAAGATTTTGCTAGACAACGTTTAACATGGAACACGCTCATGGGTCTCTTTTGGTTAAAAGAACAGGAAATTGAAAATCCAAAGTCTGTACTTTTACCTTCATCACCTACGCAATATCCTTATTTTTTTGCATCCCTACTATATCTTCTAACTGGAAATGATTATCCAAACATCGAAGAACAAGATAAGGATGAAATCAGTAAAGCTAAAAGGGATGCTGTTCGTCAATTTGTTAACGGTAGAATTTCTCAAATGTCTAAAAAAAGAGAAGAACTTCAAAAAGCAATATCTGCTTATAACGATTTAGATGTTGAAGAAGAAATGCAAAAACTAATTGATAACCTCTCTGCAACTGAAGAAGCTATTGCAGCTGCAACAGAGGAAAGCAAGGATTTACTAAGCACTCTGCTTAATTTTAAAGAAAAGGAAGCAGAAGCTAAAGTAACTTATTCACATTTTCAATCGCTAAAAAGTCAATATACAGCCGACATAAAAAGGCTTACTTTTATTGTAGATAGTGAAGTACATTTACACTCTATAGACAAGAACAAAAAATGTCCTTTTTGCGATGGAAACATACGACCAGCAGAAAGAAAATCATATGTTGAAGCATCAAGAGCTGAACTGAATCGTATTATCACACAATTGAAAGGTTTATCAGAAAGTGAAAATGATGTAATTTCAACTTTAAATGAGGTCAAGGAAAAGATAAAATATCTTGAGAATCGAAGAGCAGATATTGAGAAGTGGATTGAAACAGAACTTACTCCACAAGCAGATAAATTAAGAGAAGGGATACAACAATATCGCTCTTATATACAATTACAGCAAGAGTCGACCGTTCTGCATAATGTTTCACAGGATTGGATCATAGAGTTGCAAAAGCAGGAGGAAAGCGAGGATTCAGATAAACCCAAATTCAAACCAAAGGAACATTATCCAGTAGATTTTAATTCTCGTATAGATGAAATAGCATATTCAGTTCTAATTGACTGCAAATACGAGAATTTGAATACTGCTCATTTCAACATGGGAACCTTTGATATGGAAATAAACGGTTATGCTAAAGAAGATAATCACGGTAAGGGTTATTGGGCATTTATTAATACTGTGTTGGGGTTAACCTTTAGGCAATATTTGCAGGAAGATGCTGTACATAAGCCAGGAATTTTTGTAGTAGATACACCTTTGCTTGGTTTGGATCAAGGTGTTGAAGATAATGCTCCAACAAGTATGAGAACTGCCCTGTTCCAATATTTTATTGACAATCAATCCAAAGGACAAATGATAGTTGTAGAAAATACAAAAGACCTACCACATTTAGATTATGAGGCAGGCGGTGCTAAAGTAATTGAATTTACACAAGACAAATATAAAAGCAAATATAAAGAAAGTCGATATGGTTTTTTGCATGATGTATATAGTGGCAGAGACAGCAATTCATAAAACGGAGGTGGCATAATGATACGAATCAGCTACAACAAATTATGGAAGATGTTAATCGACAAAAACATGAACAAACAGGATTTAAAGAAATTAAGTGGTGTAAGTGCTGCCTCCATTGCCAAGTTAGGGAAAGGTGAGAATATCACTACCGATGTTCTCCTTAAAATTTGTGAGGCTATGCATTGCCGTTTGGAAGATATTTTAGAAACGATTGAAGAATAAAGAAAAATAAAGGAGGTTCTCGTGTCAGAAGTTATAACACTCAATATGAATACGCCTTCTGTTCAATACCTCTATAAAAAGGACAAGCGATTGGCAAAAGTCATCTCAATGGTTGGGAAAATAACCTATTCGCCTCATGATGATGAAAGTACATATTGCTTTTTAATTCACGAGATTATTGAGCAGATGCTTTCTGTAAAGGCGGGTCAGAAAATATTCGGAAGACTTGAAGACATGTGTAATGGCTATATCACACCGGAGAGTATTTCTAAATTATCTGATGAGCAAATCAGAAGTGCCGGAACATCAAATGCAAAGGTTACATACATTCGTAGCATAACAAATGCTGTGATTAACAACGACATTGATTTCCCGGAACTTAAAAAATTGTCAGATACAGAGATAATAAAAAAGCTGATCTCAATCCGTGGAATTGGGAATTGGTCAGCTAAAATGTATTTAATTTTCGTTTTGAACCGCCAGGATGTTTTGCCATTCGAGGATGGTGCATTCCTGCAATCATATCGATGGATGTACAAAACCGAAGATTGCACTGCAAAAGCGGTATTAGATAAATGTAAAAAGTGGAAACCCTATTCTTCTATTGCAGCGAGGTTTCTTTATCGTGCATTAGATATGGGATTCACCAAAGAAGAATTTCACTTATATAAATAGGAGGCATAAAATGGCAGATATAAAAACACATTTAAGAGAACTTAGTGTAGCAACAACAATTGGGTTATTTAATGCTAATATAGAATTCCAAGCAAAGGATTTGTATGATAGCAGACGTTTCTTATCATATGCCAAGAAAGTTATTTCCAATGATATTTCAAATGCCAATAACCTGCTTGATTACACAGTGTTTACCGGCGAATTGCAAAGTATTGTTGATAATGGATACAAACTTGGCAAAAAAATATATGATAGTCCTTATTTTATTATCAGAAATGATGCACCTATCAAATGGTTAGGCAATGACACCCAAAAAGGTGATCCAATTGACATTACAGTTGGAAATTACAGTTTTTCTCTAAAAGAAGAAAGCTTCATTTTGAAAAACATGGGCTTATACCCGCTACTAAATAATTTAACTGGAAGTAACTATGCCCGAGGACTTCATGTATTCTCAACTTTTGCCCCTGCGGAATATGATGCTTGGTTTAAATATACATGGCAGTATTTAGTCAAATATTTATCTAAAGGCTCCACCTGGGAACTTCGTAAAAATTCAAATGTTTCCAAGATTAGTCTTGCTGGTGCTAATACAGTTATACTTTATTACAATGGGGAATGTTCTAATGTTCCTGTGAATATTTGTACAAATGCTGATTACATGATTCATACCACTTCTAAAACAAGAGAAAAGGTATTCTCAAAATGGATTAGCGACGTTATCGCATATGACCCAGAATACATACGTTTGAAAAAACTCTGTTCTGAAACAGCAGGAAAAAAAGTCAGTGATAAAATCAATAGCGAATTTTGCCTTGATAATGTATATGACTTCTTTCAAATATATTCACAAGAATATTACTATGCTAAGACGACCTCGACTGAAACAACCATTCTAAAGGTGCCTAGCAAAGCAAACTTCAGCTCAGTAATAGAGTTTAAAGGATGCAGATATGAAGTTCCTTCATCACAATTAAACATTATTTCAACATTCAAAAATAAGAAAACTAACAAAATACTGGAATTCCGTAATGAATGCAGATTTTCGCATGGACAGTTCAACGGAACCCCAGAAGCAAAAATGTATGTTGTCAGGAATACACCTTTGACAGAGTTATATGAACCATTAGAATAATATAAAAGCCAGGGATTTTCGTAACCCTGGCTTTATATTAAAAATATTTATCCCAATTTTCAGCTATTCGCATTGCTATGTTATACCCCAATACACAGGGCACTGCATTACCTATTAATTTATAAGCATTACTTGCATTTACAGATACATTGTTTGCGGTCTTAGGTAAAATAAATTGATAGTCATCTGGAAACGTTTGAATACGAGCACATTCTCTAATAGTCAATCTTCTTTCTGGAAGTCCTTTTTCTAATTCCTCTGTATTACTTCCGCCATTCTCCGTACTGAGACGCCTAAATTCGATATTTCCATGATGCTCTGAACGAATAGTAGGGGAAATGGAATCGAGTTTTATTTCTGTCTGTCCTTGGCAGTGTTTGCCCATAAATTTTGCTTTTGAATATTTTTTTTGCGAGGGATCCTCTGTTTCTTCTGGCTCAAGTAAACCGGATAAAACCTCTCTACAAGTTACGAATGGATATAATGTATTGTCTGTGACAGTATAAGCATGAGTTTTAACAGGATATGGATCATAATCACTTGAAATAGTATCTTGCGTTAGAGCATTCAAAGCTTCTGACTTTAATGCACTCTTTTTAAATCCAAAAAAAATGATACGTTCTCGTGATTGAGGAACTCCATAATCAGCAGCATGTAAAACTCTCGCAGGAAGGACAAGATATCCACCATTCCCAGCGTTTGCAAAATCTCTCTCGATAACTTCTTTTACATCTTCGAGATTTGCTAAACCTTTTACATTCTCTGCGATAAACAAAAGAGGCTCTGTTAGAGACACCACATCTCGCATCCACATATATAATTGCCCACGACTTTCAATTGATGGTTCATCAACCTCCAATGTTCCCCCATTATGACTCTTTTGCGAATTGAATCCCAACCTCTTACCTGCAACAGAAAAATCCTGGCAAGGGAACCCCCCAGTAACAATATCTATGTTATCTGGAAATACCTTCCCACCATCTTTTGCTCTCTTAACTAAATCAACTATGCTTTCAACGTGGTAAATATTATTAGCATCATCATAATTTCGTTGAAAATAAGAAACCCATGCGGCTTTTGCGTCTGGCCGTATATCATTAGCAAACACAGTATCGAACCCTGTGTCTACTACTCTTACCCATTCTCCAAGGTCTTCTGCAACCCAATTAGGATGTATATCCGTATTAATGGAACGTTTTAAGCAGGTGAATCCGCCCTCAAAGCCAATATCCATTCCACCACAACCGCTAAATAGAGACAACACTTTCATTTTTTTACTTCCTTCGTTACTGCTAACCTTATTGATATATTCTAAATTGTTCTCTTTTTTATCACAATTAGCATTTATAAAATCAAACAGGGAGATTTGCTCCATATTTGCTCCTCCGTGTATTAACATTATTTTTCTATTTCAACGATGTCTTCTATATTACAATCAAGTGCACAACATATTCGAGCAAGCACTTCAAGAGATACATCCTGGTTTTTATTCATCTTTGAAATTGTACTTGCTGCAATACCAGTTTTCTCTCTCAAATCCGACTTTGACATATCATTATCTATAAGAAGTTTCCAAAGCTTTTTATAACATACAGACATACGCCGCCTCCAATCTACTTTTTAATATTATAACATAAATTATTCGTGTTTGCAAACATTATTGATGACTTCACGAAATATTTGTTGACATATCATACTTATCTATGTTTTTTTCATCAATTTGTCAACAGTCATGTCAACTCAACCCCATTTTTACAGCAATTCTATCCACTCGCCACCTTTTTGACAGTAATTTCGTCAACTCACAAGGCTGAAAGTAATTTTATCCACACAACCTTGTGTTTTTGTGGTTTTAGATATGTTCTTACAGTAAAAATTTCCGTGACCTTGAACCCGGCTTGAATATGAGTTCAAAATCACGGAAATCCCTTTATTTCAAGGCACTTTCACACTCTTATTTATCGACCCTCGACATTAATACGACCGTCTCCACGTGGCTTGAGAAAAGCACCTGAATGTCTGGTTCCCGGACACATTTCCGTTCGTTTGCGGAAACTGCTCAATGCCGAAAAACGGCGTTTTTACAGGTGCTCTCAGTATGCGGGAATATGTCCAGGTGCTATTTCTACCTATATTACGGCGGGCAGGAGGGATGCCATCGTCTCAACCTGCTCCTCTGCAGTTCATCAAGCCATTATCAAGGTCTCAACCCCAGCTGCCGCTAACTTGGTCGGCATCTTGGTCGCTTAACTTGGTCGGTCAGCGATCAAGTTATTGCTGACCTACTGCTGCCTGAACCGGTATTTCCCTTTGCCGAATCCGGAAACTGGCTCAGTGATACCCTGTTCTGCCATTTCCTTCAAAAGCTCAGAAGCCCTTGACGCTTTCATATCAAGCACGCGCATGACATCCGACCGTCCAAAGATCGTCTGACCTTGAAATTCTTCGCGAAGTTTCAGGATATGCTCCGTCGTTTTAGCTGTAAATCTATTGTCAATATCCGCTTTTAGAGCCTCAATGTCCGATTTTCCATCTTGAATGTCCGGTTTTTCCGTTTCAATGTCCGGTTTTTCCGTTTCCTTGAACGCTCCGCTGATATGCAATGTCCGGTTGTGAAGCGGATTGTGCTCGCCAAGCAGGAGGTTCCTTAAAAACAGTTCCAGATATTCCGTCGTCTCATGGATGCCTTTTGTGAAGTCATTGTAGTTAGCGCGAACAAGCGAATTGCGGAAATACCACGCATTTTCAGCGAAGATGTCATTCGTTACGTCAAAACCGAGAGTCCGCAAATACTTGATGAAGAACACCGCCGTGGTCCTGGTATTACCTTCACCGAAAGCATGAATCTGCCAGAGCCTTGAAACGAAAAACGCAAGATGTCGGGTGATCTCATCCATGGAAAGACCCCGATATGAAAACTTCCGCTCCTCGGAAAAATCATACTCCAATGTCGCTCCGAGCTCAGTCGCACTGCCATAAAGCACCGTCGCTCCGTCGAGCACCCATTCCTTCTTCGTGATGTTATAATCACGAATGCGGCCAGCATGTGGATAGATGCCCGTAAACAATCTTCTGTGAATTGACAGGTACTCATTCGGTGTAAAACTGAATGCCTGCTCGGACAATATCTCTGCGATTCTGGCAGAAACCTTGTCAGCCTCTTCCGTGCGGTCACCTGCATCACGGGATGGATTCTCCTTGTAATAGCTCTGCAGAAGCGCATTCGCTTCTTTGAAAGAAATCTCTCCCTCGATATTGCGAACCGCAGTATGCATCAGATAATCAGATGTCTTCAGGCCATCAACTGCCTGAAGTCCGATGGCCGTATGCCATGCATAGCCCTTATCCCGCTTATCCGGTTCGGACTCCTTGATATATTCCTTGAAAGGGTCTTTATCCATCCGCGCTCACCTTCCTTTTTCCTATTTCAACTGACACTGCGACACTCATCGTTAAAAAAGTCAAGCTGCGCATGACATCTAATCCCGACACTCGCGCCGTATCTATCTTCACTCCGACTTTGATACAATCGCAGTATGTAGACCCCCGCACAGGAATGTGCGAGAAAGCCTGAAATAAAGGGATTCCGGCACTCATGGCTTTCCGAACCGCTGCCTGATTACAGCCAAAAGGAAGGAACGATGTCCTTACCGCTGTTGTTGTTCCTGGCATTTTGCACCCCTCCTTCCTGTGAGATGTTATAATCGTTAAAATGTATAGCTATCGTTAAAAGGTGTTAATTCGTTAAATCGTTTATTGCCTGATGCTTATCCCAAAATGGTCCTTCACAATCTTATTCAACTGATTCTGAATTTCCGAAAACTCCTGATTCAAATCAAGTGTTTTGACCGATATCTGGTTACCGCTCATCTGATAAACATTGTCGGGGACAAGATCTTCATCCGTCTTTGCATACAGAAGCATCCCGGACACCTTATGTCCGGTGCCTTGTAACTCAGCTTCCTTATTCTTCACATAGGTGAAGATCTGATACATGTTGCCGGAATGCAGTGTCTTCACATCGAAGTTTGTCTGCAACGTCCGCTCATAATACTTGGCATCGATGATAAGTGTCTGGTTCCCATAAGTCAGTGTAATGTCCGTTTGCATAACCGGGAGCAATGCATCATACCCATCATCAAGCTGCCACGGAATCTGAAGTGCCCGCGAAGAGAATCCTTTCAGCCGCTGGCCGAATTCCTGTGCATAGTATTCCAGAATGAACTTTTCATAAAGTCTGCTCATCCGCTGCTCGTCTACGAAACTTGCGAGCCGATACTCACCGCTCTCCGTTGTCAGAAGTGAGCCCTCTATCAGCAGTTGACAAATAGCAAGCAGCAGTTGATAAGTACGGTTATTCCTCTGGAATCGAATATCCGACCAGCGGATATGTTGTAGTTCGATCTGGTCCACTTCCGAGAAAAGAAGCATTTCTTTTTTCAGCTCAGCCTTGTACTTTTCCTGCACATCCTTCTGACGCAGAAGAAGGAAAACCGTTGATTTCAGAATCTGATTGAGCAGGTTGTTTTCCGAGAGCTCGTCATAATCACAGGTTACGATCATCCGATGCTCCAGCCTGTTTTTTATCGTTCCCGGCATGTCAATCTTGCCTCGGACGACCGGCAGGTTTTCTACGCGGTTGATGTATTCCCGATAGAGTCCCTGCTTCAACTGCAGCCCGATACCTTTTGCCAGAATTGCAGCAAACAGGTTATGAATGTTATCGAACGACTCCTTCTGGATATCGTCGTAGACGGACTCCTTCAGTGTGGTAAATGCGTAGGACAGCATATAATAGATGTTCTTTATGAATATGCTTTTATCCTTTGTCATTGAAATACTCCGTGCAGGATGTTGTCCCAGCGCTGTACCTTACTGTCGTCATCGAACCAGTATTCCTGCAACATCGGAAGGATGTCGTAATCCACGACCGACTGCATCCACTCATCCGTGCAGGTTTCCTTCGTCCTGCCGCAGAAATAGCTGTGGCCAATACAGAAACCTTTTCCGAGCGACTTGTCCCGGCTGATTTCTTCATTCAGTTCGATGACCTTCTTTATCAGTTCATCGAATGTATCGTTCTCCAGCGTCTGCTGATAGTCGCTGAATCCTTTTGACTCGAATCCCGGATCAATCTCGAAGAAGCTGAACCGCCGCCGCAGGGCATAGTCGATCATCGCAAGGCTCCGGTCTGCCGTATTCATCATGCCGATGATGTAGAGATTTTCCGGTACAGTAAAAGGCATGCCATTATAAGCGAGCGTAGCTTTCGTGCCACGGTAATCCTTCTCGATTAACATCAGCAGCTCACCGAAAATCTTACTAAGATTACCTCGGTTAATCTCGTCAATGATAAAGAAGAACTTCTTGTCCGGTTGATTCTCTGCCTTTTTGCAGAAGCGATAAAACACGCCGTACTTCAATTCAAAACTGTCTCCGGACGGCTTGTAGCCCATCATGAAATCCTCATAGGAATAATTCTGATGGAACTGCACAAACTCGATGCGGTTATCATCCTTTTTTCCCATGAGAGAATATGCCAGACGCTTGGCGGCGAATGTCTTACCAACACCCGGTGCACCCTGCAGTATGATGTTCATCTTGTTCAAAAGCACGCCGGAAAGCCTGTCGTATTTCTCCTCGGTCATATAGACCTCAGACAGAAAAGCATCCTTTGTGTAAGGCGGAATCTTAACTTCGGTATTGAGAGGATTCTCATCACGAATCATGTCCATGATGAATTCGTATTCGCCCTTGGTAAGCTTGAAGAAGCTGCCGTTTGGATTCTGGAAGAACTCCATTTTTTCAAGCTCTGGGCATTCCTTCAGTGTTTGGTAATCAATCGGATTTGCGAGAGATTCTGTCTTTTCAAAATAGATTTTCTGTCCATCATTTGCCGCACTGACCTTTACAAGAGCAACGACCTGCTTGACAGGATTGGATTCATATCCGATGACAAGATCGCCCGCCTTTGCATCGATGAAATTCTGAAACACACGGCGCTTATTTCCGTTTTCGTTAAAGAGCGTGTAGTCCTGAACTTCACCAACCTGCAGATCCGAAAAGCTCCAGATCTTCGGGTTAGCATTCAGCCACCAGTATCCATGTTCTTCCTCGCCGTCTTCCGACTTTGCGTAAAGATCGACATCCTTCCAATCGACCTGATCCAGAGCTTCAGAAAGTTCGCCCCGGAGTTTCCAGATATAGCCGCCATCCTCATCTTTTGTAGCATGCCTGCCAACATAAAGGACCGGCCACCATCTGGAATTATCTGAATCACGTGGCATGACCGGACAGCCAGTCTTCTCGACCACTCGTTTTGCCAGTCCGACTGACCCAGCATTATAAAAGTTCTTACTTTCTCCGTATTTCACCGCAAGCTGAGTACAGGTGGCCTCACCGCCATAGTCCTTGAACCGCCTCATGATTTCAAGGCTGCTTTGTGTGAATACATCTTTATCATTTAAGAGAGCAATCCATTCCTGAACCGTTATTCCAGGCGAATATTCTTCCTGAGAAGGGAACCACTCGTTGTCGGAGGAAACGCTATCTCCTTTTTTTGAATACTCCCTTGAAATGTAAAATCCAACATCGAAGGTCAGCGTTTTCAGTTCCGGATCAGGATAGCAATCTGCGGTCAACTGGCTTCGGAATAAGTTCACCAGTTCTGTGTCCTGCTTCAGTTCTTCACAGATTTCATCATAGAACTTGAAGAAGTTTCGAATGTTGTCGGCGTAGGCTCCTTTTTTGAATCGGTAATCACTCTCAAGTTCATCAGATACCGATTTGACTTCACCAAATTTATAAACATAGTACTTGTCCGGATAGCGTAACCACAGGTATACACTAATCGCATTTTCGTATTGATAATGCTGTGCAGCTCCATTCCCATATTTTTCGAGTAAGATGGATGATTTCATTTTGAAGCTGTTGATGCGCTCATAAACGTCCTTGCTTTCATCAAATAACTCGATATACATCGCCCGGACTTCTTCCGGTGCAGTCTTGGCAAAGCCGATGATCATTCGTGCCGGGAAGTTATTCATCGAGGCCAGCAGGTTGTATGTCTTGGAAAGAGAACGGCTGAGCATATCCGCGAAATCCTCCGCTTTGACATCCCAGTTATCCTGAAAGCATTTAACAGCTTCCCATTTGTATTTTTCGTCTTTCCAGTGCTTTGGAAGGAAGTCCTTCTTGTACTGGATGAGTACTTCTTTCAAACGAAACTTATCAAACATTCTTGCATCCTCCGCAACACGTTATTAACAGAATAATAAGCTCACCATTCCTTAACCGTTAGGAACCCTTTCTCGATTGCATCCGGGAACAAGAATGTCCTATTTGCCACGTCAAAAGAGACCATGACTTTGCCGGATTTGATTCCGGTTACTTTTCCTTCGCCATACTTCTTGTGTGTCACAATAGTTCCGACGCGGAACTTAGACAGGTCGACTTCCTTAAACTTCGGCTCTGCCTTATACGGCGTCGAACCCTCGGCCACATGAGAGCCTCTCTGCAGTTCCGGAACAGGATATCCCTGGTTGATTGGCACCACCTTCGGCTTAGCTGGCTCTGGCTTCGGCCTTAATATCGGTTGCTCAATGATAACGGTCTTCTTGAACGGATTCTCCTGCATGGACGCTGTCTGAGCTGATGCCATGTCCTTGTATTCGTCCTTGGAAATAACAGTACTGAACAAGCCGACATCCTCGTCCTCAGCATGTTTACTGATTCCGGTGTATTCCAGCGAAGCGTCTTCATATCGTTTGAAGTTGTAAACTGCACTGTTCATGAGCGAGTCATTGAATATCCCAAGTGATACGAGCAGCTCAAAATCCTCGACAGTTAGACCAGTGACCTTCTTGAACAAGCCCGGCTCAAACTGAGTGATGACATCCTTCAGGCTGTATTCACGGAAATCGGTCAGGTACATGAAGATCGGGATTCTCGTCGCAAACTTGATGAGTTTTTCCTGTATCTCTTTACGCTTGCTCTTGTATTCTTTCTCCTCCTGCGACAGCTCCTTCTTTTCCTTTGGAGTCATGTCGTCACCTTTTTCGGCTTTAGTCTTCTTGACTGCGTTCGACTTGTTTATGATCGTCTCAATGTCCTTATTCAGGCTTCGGAAGCCTTCAATGTTCATGATTGCTTTCATAGCATCATCGTTATCGAGAAGACGCTGCAGTGTCTCGTTATCCACATTGACAAGCAGAGCAGATTCCCAGCGCCTTGCGAGAAGCGTCGCGGAGGTACCGGCCATAGTGATATCCAGAATGTCAGAAGCCGAAACCGCCGTCATTGTGCTGCCATCGAAAGCAAGGACTGGCAGAAAGTGAATGAAGTCTGCGACCTTTTTCTCCGGATTTGACTCTGAAATATTCAGTCGGCAGCTGTAATCAGAAATCTGGCGCAGAGCACGATCGAGCGCAAAGTCGAAGATGTAGCAGTTTTCCTTCATGATTTCTTCGGTACCGTCTTCCTTCTTTACCGTCCAAGGAGACTGAACACGGAAAGCTGCCTGAAAATATGTCTCGGGAGATGACAGATTGCGAAGCATGAAAATTCCCGTCCACGGCTTAATCGTCACACCTGTTGTCAGCTTTCCGCAGGAAAGCGTGATGGTTTTTGTCTCAAGCGGCGGGTCCATAGATTCACGGACGGGTTTGAGAGCAGCAAGACCCACGCCTGCTGCCGTTCCGGCGCAAACATTGACGGTATAGTCGTGATAGAAAACATTCTGCTTCTCCGCAAGCAGGTTTGCCATTGCGTAGCAGGAGGCGACGTTCGGCAGAAACCACAGCGTGTGATTCAGAACGGAAAGCATTCTGGCATCAGAATATGGCATAACCGGCTTGGCATTCTGACCAAGCTTCAAGTCGTCAACCGAGGAAGGTAAATAAGCTCCACGAATAAGGGTGAGCCACTTCTGGACATAGTCCTTGTAGACGAACTGCGCCGTCTCCGGGTGTCCTTCTACCTCCGGTTTTGCTGCGAAGAATACATTCAAGTCAAATTCGTTAAAGTCCTCGTTATAGGCAATGCGGCGAATTTCATCCGGGATACGATATGTCATCAGGACGATCTGCGGCATGGACGCATAGGGATTCGGACCTTTGCTGTCATCCCATTCTTCCTTCGCCTTCTGCTCATCGGAATATGTCCACGAGAAGATCTGATCCTCCATGAACTCACCGGTGTTCAGAGCGCGGAACGGTGTGCCGGACAGGAAGAGATAATACTTCGTCGTGATCGGTAAGAAGTCTTCGTTGATGGCGTTATCTGCCTCGTTCTTCTTATACTTATCGATGTCCAGCTCGTCGTAGCTGTCCTCGTCCTCTTTTTCAAACAGGTGCTTTGCATTTTCACGCCAGGCGCCAAAATGGTACTCGTCAAATATGACAAGATCCCAGTTCGTGGTATGTACCCATTCGTTCTTGGCCTTGATGCCTCCAGCAGCATTCGTGCCGAGGAAGTCTTGGAAGGAGCCAAAGCAGACGATAGGTCGCGACTGATCCAGATCCTGCGGACGAATGCCTGTTTCCTGAGAGACCTCGCGGGAGTAGAACTGCCAGCCTTCGAAGTCCATGTGGGAAAGCAGGTCTGTTTCCCACGACTCCTCAACCGCTGGTTTGAACGTGAGAATCAGGACACGTTTCATATCCATCGTTTTCGCGAGCTCATAGGATGTGAATGTCTTTCCAAAGCGCATCTTCGCGTTCCACAGGAATTTCGCCGTATGATTCGGATTACGCTTGGATTCAGATTCAAAGTAGGCCTTTGTCATTCGGACGGCGCGTGCCTGCTCCGGGCGCATACGGAAGTTCTGCGTCCTGTTCTCAAGATTTGCGGAGGAAGTCTTGACAGCGAGGATGGCAGCCTTCACGTCATTGACAGTGCATTTGTACCACTCGCTTTTCTTGCCGTCCGGAGACTTCTGCGCATGGAAGCCGTGTGCTTCCAGCATTCGGTGAACATCATGGTCCATGAAGATTGCTCCGTCAGCATTGAGAGCGGATTCGACGTATTCAACCTTGTACGACTGACCCGGAGTAAGCGTCGGATAGTGCTCGTGCATACGCACTTCGATTGGCCTGTCTGTATAGCCGACCTTCAAGCAGCCCGGAAAACGTGTATCGGAATAGGCGTAGATGATCGGCTTGACTTCTGTTTTCGGATGAACATATTGATCAAAAATATCAGCCATCAGTCTTCACCTCCCTCACCGGGCATCGGCAAAATAGCATCTTCAATATAAGTTTGCTCAGCACCCGACAAATTATATTTTTCATACAATTCTTTGTCGGACCAAGGTCTACTAAAGTCTTGTACAGGCACATATGAATAAGATGACTTTGACATATTCATAGATGCCAGCATTTGCATCATAAGAAATCGAGCAAATTTTGTATTTAAATACGATATTAGGTTGTCAGCTTGCTCCTCATCTTCATATACTCCTGCGACGAGATAACTCTCCGTGCAAGCAGAATTTGGAGGTAGCTTTTGAACCACAGAAAGGACACGCATCTGACCGTTCTTATCGGGAACACCTGCGTGCTCAAAAGAGACCTTTGAGACAATGACCTTCCACTTATTCAAAATATTCTTGCCCTGTGTAATGCAAGCATGTCTGATTTTCCCAAGGCCTTTACTGCTCCTAAGTGTCACGTCTCCATCCTCATCAAAAGGAGTGGCCGAATCTAACCCAAATGGTCTTCTTGATAGCACTTGATCAGCCATCGTTTTTTCTTTGAAAGCTTTCACTTTACGGACAATTGCCACAGCTTCATTATTGCGAATAAAGGTTGGAAATTCATTCAAGTTCCGAACCATCGACGTTTCTATACCACCTTTATTAACGTTTACGATGGTACAGTCATCATTGCTTGAATCTCTTGACCATAAGAAATAGCTGATGCCGCCAGGGATATCTACGCCTGGAAAGCAATCCTTTGAGTCTGCATAATCAACTAACTTTACGAGCCTTTTGTCTTGGAGCATCTCCTGACGATATGAATCAAGGCCCTTGCCGCCATTTAACCAACGAGATGGCGTGATCATCGTCATGTACCTTGGATTGAGCTTCTTTGCTTGTTGCACAAATTTCTGATAAATAGGTGACGCACTCTTGCCAGCACCACCACCTCCATCACTGAGTTGATATGGAGGATTACTAATTATCACATCAAACTTCATATTAAATATTTCCTCCGGGTGTAACGTATGTATAAATTCGTATGCGTGATTCTCCATTCCTTCACGTTTGATATCATTAAGCTCGTTTCCATAACTTATCCCGCAGTAAATGCAATGTCCTTTAGAATCATTTCGGTCCCATTTGTGTTTGACTTTGTGAAAAAGTACATTCCCCTGTATATCATCAAACTGCGTAATTGAAAACGAACTGTTCGGATACTTCGAGCAGTAAACCGACCTTCTGGACAGCAGCGAAGTCAGCTCGGTGATGGCAATGCCATAGAGCTGATTCTTGAAAATCCAGTCGCAGCGCTCCTGCAGATTCGGGATTTTGTCCGCAAGCCCGGCAATCAGACGCTTCGCGATTTCGCGGAGGAACACTCCGGATTTGCAGGCTGGATCGAGGAACTTCGTATTCGGATCGCGGAATAGCTCCTGCGGCAGCATGTCGAGCATCTTGTTGGCGACATCTGGCGGAGTGAAGACCTCATCGTTCGACAGGTCAGCGAGGCAGGACAGCACGTCCGGTTTATATACATTGGTAAATAAATCAGGATTCAGTGGCATATTGTACCTCCCAGTAATCTACGGATGGGAACTCTCTGATCGGTGCCGGAGTCCAACCATGTGTCTCGGCGTCGTAATCCCAGCCTTGTTTCTTTTTTTCAGCCAGTACATCCATAAAACTCATCTGGCCATCGTCTTCAACCTTTTCTGGTTCCTCATCGCGCATCAAAGCATCAAGCGTAAAATCCCTGCGTCGCATTCGATACCCTACTGTGAAGTCCCACTGAGAGAAGATTATCGGAGTACCGTCATTTTTCATAAGCGTCAAAGCATCACCACACAGAACGTTCTTTTGAAGAATGTATTTTGCGGCAGACCTTATTTCATCACTGGATTCCTTCTTACACTGCTTTGTGTAAGCTTCATCCCATATTCGAAAGAGCCGCTCCCGGCATTCCTTCACGTTATCTTCCTGAATGTCGATTCCATAGATGCTGGTGAGAGCGAGAAACGCATTCTTCGTATACTCTGAATTATTTCTCTTATATTGTCGCTTAACCCTCGCGAGCTTCCGTCGCAGAATTTCCGCGAGGAAGTTTCCATCGCCGCAGGCGGGCTCCAGAAACCGGCTTTCAATCCGGTCGGTTTCGCTTTTCACGAGATCGAGCATGGCATTGACTTCACGCTCGTTTGTGAACACTTCGCCGTGCTCCGCGACACGTTCCTTTGATTTTATTTGTCTTGGCATAAGCTATCTTACCTACTTTTCATTCTTTTTTCTTGACTGCCGCCGTCATCATGTCATAGTGCTGGTTCTGATGCATGACATAGAAAATCTGCTTGAATACCCGCTTGTACATGTCTACGTTGTCATAATCCTCAACCACAAGGTTCAAGCCGTCCGTGATGCCGTTCGGATTATTGATATAGGCCAGCATCGTAGAGGCGAGCTCGTAGTCGGTCATATCCGGCTGACTACCCGGAACTTCTTTTATAAAGTTTTTCCGGTTCTCCGGATCTTCGAGCAGCTGCTCCCGGAGGCTGGTGCCCTCGTATCCACAAAGCTGAAGGAAATACGACTCGAGAATCCTGCGCATTACATTCAGCGCCGGAATAACAGAATCCGCATCACGCAGTTCTTCCCAAAGTGCCGCATATGAGCTCTGCACCGGGTTATAATTCTCAAACTCGGTCTTAGCTTTGTCCTTTGGTCTTTCACAAATATGTACGCGCGAGACATTGGCAGTCTTGCGGATCATATAGAAGGTGGTGCAATCGTAATAACCGACCTGCTGGTAGGTTATCTCTCTATGGAAGTACACATTGTGTGTCAGGACAAAAATCTGCTTGATATAGTTTCCCGGAACCTTTGGATTTTCCCAATGCGTATTATTTCGGCAAACATTGATCATTTCTCGTACGATGGCACTTACAAGGAAGAGTGCCGTGCTATCCATGCTGGAAACCGGATCGTCGATGGCGACAATTTTGTCCTTCTTCTCTTCGCTGTTTTGGCTCCCGCGAACAAGTTGATAGAAATACAGGAAGGCGATGAAGTTTCGTTCCCCTTCGCTTAGGTTTTCTGCAACTTCTCCGGTGTCGCGGATGACCTCGTAATGATTCTTGTTGTTCTCGCATTCACGAATGTGAAAGCCCTGAAATCCCGAATCCTTCAAAATCTTGTTGATACCATCGACTGCCGCTTGCGTATTAACGACCTGAAGGTTCAGCGCGGATATTTCACTTGTCAGGGTATTGATGGCCTTCTTGAGGCTCCGCCCCTTATCTTCGAGTTTCTTAGCAGCGTCTTCCTGTGCTTTCTTTTCATCAAGGTAGCCCTTGATCTCATCCTTCAGCAGGAAAGCGAAATACTCGATAACTTCTTTCTTGCACTTTGCTTTACTGGTTCTTTTGGCATTCACAACATCATTATTCGCCTTGATCTTCTTGTTGATGGCATCGATGAGATCGCCGATTTCGAGCAAAAGGGAATCTGTATCTTCTAGCGATACGATCTTTGATGGCTCTTTGACCTTTTCGGCAAGACGGCCCGAATTCAAATCAATTTTGCTTTTCAGGAGCGCGAGCTTAGACTTGTATTCCTCGAGCTCGTCATCCAGTCCCGGCACCGTCTCACCCAGATTTCCTTCAAGTTTCCGAATAATCGCTTGCGTTTCACGATCATATGTACTCTGAAATTCTCCGAGCTGGGAAACGTTCTCCTGATACTGCGCATCAAAGCATTTCTGAATATCCTCCTCAAAAGTGCTTGGCAGCTTCTGCTGGCAGAACGGGCACTTTCCATCTGAGCCAGAAACAAAATGAGTATGCCCTTGTCGTACCCAGTCAGTTGCTTTTATCTTTCTTACAAACTTGGCGAATTCCGTATTTGCGCTACTGACGACAACTGTAGCCAGCAGATCCTTTCCCGGCAGCTTTCCATATGTAACAGAGCTGTCAGCTCTCTGGAATTCGGAATAAGTTCTGGAATTCGCGTCAAAAGCAACATCGCATAGTCTTTTTAATTCAGCCGGATCGTGATTAGTAGGATTGGTCTCGGCGAGAATTGCATCTACAAACCCTCTTTTCTGTTTCTTACCCTCGAGGGCCTTATCAAATGCGGCTCGCTCTTGTATTGTTCGCTTAAAACAATCATCCTGAAAAGTAGAGAGCAAAGTGCCAAGGCCATCTTTTTTAGTGTGCCATTCTTCCTGTGCCTTCGTAAAATCCCCGTTGAGCTTGTCCTTTTCGGCGGATTTTGCGTCTATCTGGCTTTGTACACTCTTGTTGATTTTATTGAAGATAAATACTCCCGGAAGGTCTCCATAATTTGAAAAATTGTCTTCAACGAAATCACGGTTATACACCAGCAGATCGTAGTCGCTTGGAATTCGTCCGTCGGCCCATTCAACGCTGTCGTTGTCGCCATTATTCTCACTGATGGCATACGCTATGGACGACTTCCCAGCACCATTATTTCCGTAAAAGAAATTAATAAAGGAAAGTTTTTCAATAGGCTCATTATGGAAGGTTGCTCTGTCAACCGTGATTTTTGTTATCAGTGACGGATATTTTTTGCTCATATGAAGTCCTCCTGCATTTACTCTTTTATCTTGCCTTCCCGAACCCATTCATCTACTTCGGAAATTTTAAATTTATAGCGCTTGCCAGCTCTGTAATAAGGAAGCTTGCCTTCTTTAATCCATGTTCTTACCGTGTCTTGGCTGACGCTCAGATGATCCGCGATATCTTCCAAGTTCACCCATTTTTCGACGTTCATTTCTTCATATTCTCGGCTCATGTTTTACCTCCGTAGTATTGCGCTCCATGAGTTGAATCTAAAGCAGCCGTATCTTACAGCCGTTATTATTAAGTGCTTCTATTACATCAACTTTCTTTATTGCCCAGTGCGTTTCATCCAGCTCGTTTCTGAAATCTGTACCGCCGATGCCGAAAGCATCCTTACGTTCATTCAGAATCTGCTGGGCGAATTTTCTGTACTTAAAAAAGTAAATCCAGATGCCATCTTCCTTTACTTGCACATCTCGCACGATTCCGAAAAAAGCCCTGTGCCGATCATCAGTACGAGCAAACTGATGATTTGTGCTCGCGAATATAGCCGGGAAACTCTTCACGATGTTGATGCACTCTTCGGTAAGATAGGCAAGTTCCCACAGATCCTCCGGCGTACATCTGTCGACCGCGATAGCGTGGTCCTTAGGAACCACGAAATATTTTCCCTTGAACATCTCATCTGCGATAACGAACAGGTTGTAATAATTCAAATCCAAATCAATCTGTGCTTCCGGTGTATCATCATCGTCATCCTCGTCGTTGATCGGCAGAAAAACAGATGTCAGCTTTCTTTCTTCATAATGCTGAACGAATCCAATCTGCTTTCCCTTACCGGACTGTTCCATGTGGACATCAATATTCTGTGGTGACATTTCTGACGGAAGCTGAGGAGAAACCGGCTGGAGCTCTTTATTATCCATGCATTCAGTCCTCCTCGTCTTTTTCGTAGTAATTCTCTACAAATCCAATCTGTGTACCTTTTCCGGATTGTTCAAAGTGGAAATTGAAAACTTTTGGCTGGTTTATTGTCTGTTCCAAGCTCTGCTGGGCACTCTGCTCATCTGGCTCTGGAATTGCATCAATGACTTCTGACTCTGGAGAGCCGCTGCCATCTTTTTCATCTGCCTCCTTAGGAATATCAAAATCAGATGGATAGCAGTATGTGAGTTTCAACTCACGGTTGCTGTTTTCACCTATCGCAGCTTCATAAGGACGTTCATTATTTCCTTCCGTGGGCGGACACCATTCTTTATAAGTCTCTTGCCCTATGGAGTTTTTCTTTACCTCGACGATGCAGTAATGCCAAAGTCCAAGCAGAAATGATTCCAGGCAAATAGTTGACTGCCCCAGTAGTTCATCTTTGGTAATAGTTTCACCTGATTTTTCAGCGTAGAACTTTGTATCACCATCAATTGTTCCGTCTGCATCCAACAGCTCTAGTAATGCTTTCACAAGAAAAACATCCTTATGGGTGTCAGTTCTCAAGTCCAAATATTTATTTGTAAACTCTGTCATCTGAGCCAAGCATCCCTGATAATCGTTCTTTATTCGTTCATCAAAAGATTTCTTTGCTGCCATATCACCCAAAAGAAACTGCCGCCATCCCCAGCCACGACACGCTTTGAAATCAGATGTTCCATCACGCATTGATTTGTTTTCTAAGCTCGTTGGCTCTTCGATATCTGGGGTAACTATCCTTGCCAAAGACATAAGTGTCTCTGGCTCAGTTATGCCACTTTTCTTTCCAGTATACATTTCTCCCTTAGAAGGCATCTGTTTGCGTGCATAGGATATCAATATGAAAAAAGTTCCTCCACAAAGTTTCCATCTATTCCTGTTATCCATAGATCGTCCTCATTTCAAAAAACTCCGACAAAAGCGACAATCCCGACAACATGAAATAAGACAAGTTCTACTTCTTAATGACTCTTGTAAGCGAAACAAGAGTCATTTTCAGTTGGTGGAATGCTTTTATCTACCCTGGGGATATGGATCAGCAACCCGTAACAAACCCCACTAAAGCATTATACCACATGACAATACAACTCTCAATAAAGGCATTGTATTGTCAGAAATTTTTGCTCTTGTCAGCTTCACTTTCACAGACGTTCACCCGGTGCACAGAGGTGGCTCGAACGGATGTGAAGGTCACAACTGAATAGAGAAACCAGCCTACGAGCGTGGCTGGCCGAACGAAACGAGTTGAATTCCCGTTCCGTCTGGCCTGTCACGCCTTCTTTTTTGTGCGGCCTCCGGTTCGGGAGAAGCGAACGGAGGTATCGCACATGAAAAACAATGTCAACCAGAGTAAACGCATCTACGACAAGTTCACCCGCACCTGGTACGAGGTCCCCGAGGACCAATATCGCGAATATGACCGGAACCGCACTGCGCTTCGGAAGCGTATGCAGTATCGCGGCGAATGCTTCTGCCCGCGCAGCAAATGGTGGCTGTGCGACGGCAACTGCCTCGACTGCGAGTTCCACAACAACACGACCGTCTCTCTTGACGATCCGCTGCCGGACGGCGAGGGAACGCTCGCCGACTACGTTCCGGACAACGCTCCTCTCATTGAAGAGGTGCTTTCCGAGAAGGCGGAGCTGGATCAGCTGTTCTCCCGCCTGCAGGAGTTGATGCCGGAAGCTAAGCAGATCGGCGAGCTGCGCGAGAAAGGTCTCTCCGATGAAGCCATCGCAAAAATCATCGGCATCAAACGGACGACCTTCCGGTCCAGACTTGATAAGGCCCAAGAGACACTCTCTAAGGAATTCCCTGACTGGTTCTGATGCTCTGCTCCGGCTGCCATATGTGGTGGCCGGAGTTTTTTTCAAAATTTCTTCTTCATCCTTCGTCAAAACGGTCTGCCCGCCTCCAGTGGGAAGTGTAAGGAGCACGAAAACAAGATGCTCCGGATTGGAGGTAAAGCGATGAATACGACACGCAACAGAAGTCCAGCGGACGCAGAAACCATCGCAGTTCTTTACGCGATAAGCCAAGTATCCGCAAGACTGGCAAGGAACCTGTCTGTCCTTGCCGCAGGTCAATCCGAGGAAGGAGGAAAAGGAAATGTCAAAAATGGCAGAAATGGATCAGACCATCAGAGAGCTCCGCGATGCAGCCGCTGCTATTAACAGCGCAGCCGACAGGCTCTACCAGCAGTTTTCAGGAAGTGAGGATGAACCCGCTTCCGATACGACACCGGAGGTAAAACCGGAGCCTGAAAAGAAGCCGCTTGCGCTGGAGGATGTCCGCGCTGTATTGGCAGACAAGTCTCGCGCAGGCCACACGGCAGAGATCAGGGAGCTGCTCCAGAAGTACGGTGCAAACAAGCTCTCGGCAGTCGATCCGTCACATTATGAGGCGCTGCTTAAAGATGTGGAGGCGCTCTCATGAGCGCGGCATCGCACGCGGTCCTCTCCGCATCCAGCTCCGACAGGTGGCTCCACTGCCCGCCGTCAGTAAGGCTCAGTGAAAAGTTCGAGGATACCAGAAGCAACTACGCGCTGGAAGGCACCTGCGCACATGCGCTTGCCGAGTTCAAGCTTCGTAAGGCGCTCGGGTATCCGGCAGATGATCTCACGGAAAATCTCTCCTTCTATAACGAGGAGATGGACGAAGCCACAGACGGTTACGCCGCCTATGTGCTGGAGAAGGTCGAGACCGCAAAGGAAAAGTGCCGTGATCCTGTCGTTCTGGTCGAGCAGCGAGTGGACTACTCCCGCTGGGTACGTGAAGGCTTCGGCACAGCCGATGCTCTCATCATCGCAGATGGAACGCTCCGAGTTGTGGATCTGAAATATGGTACCGGCATCGAGGTTTCCGCAGAGGATAATCCGCAGCTTAAATGCTACGGGCTCGGCGCTCTGGAGCTGTTCGATGACATCTACGACATCGATACAGTCGCTTTCACAATCTATCAGCCGAGGCGTCAGAACATCAGCGAATGGGTAATCCCGAAGGCTGACCTGCTTTCATGGGCGGAGGAAGTTTTAAAGCCTGCTGCCGACCTTGCTTACAAGGGAGAAGGCAAATTCTCCTGCGGCTCGTGGTGCCGGTTCTGCAAGGCGAAGAACATCTGCCGGAAGCGTGCCGAGGAGAACCTGAAGCTCGCGCAGCACGAGTTCAAGCTGCCGCCGGAGCTCTCCGACGCGGAGATCGAGTTCATCCTCTCCCAGGTGGACGAGCTGGTCTCGTGGGCGTCCGACATCAAGGAGTACGCGCTCCAGCAGGCGCTCTCCGGCAAGGAGTGGCACGGCTTCAAGCTCGTCGAAGGCAGGTCCGTCCGCAAGTACGCCAATGAAACCGCCGTCGCCAAGACGGTCGAAGAAGCCGGATTCGATCCGTACGAGAGAAAGCTGCTCGGCATCACCGCCATGCAGAAGCTCCTTGGGAAAAACCGGTTCAACGAACTCCTGTCGGGCTTCGTCGAGAAGCCGCAGGGCAAACCGACACTCGTCCCGGACTCAGACAAGCGTCCGGCGATGAATACAGCAAAAAACGACTTCAAGGAGGTCAAAAATCATGAGTAAGACAACTATGCACAATCCGATGAAGGTTATCACTGGCCCGAACACCCGCTGGTCCTACGCGAACGTCTGGGAGCCGAAGTCCATCAACGGCGGAACGCCGAAATACAGCGTAAGCCTCATCATCCCGAAGTCCGACACCGTGACGGTCGCCAAGGTCAAGGCCGCCATCGAGGATGCCTACAAGGAGGGCGAAGCCAAGCTCAAGGGCAACAGCAAGTCCGTTCCCCCACTGTCCGCGATCAAGACGCCGCTTCGTGACGGCGACGCGGAGCGTCCGGACGACGAGGCCTACCGCGGCTCCTACTTCGTGAATGCGAACGCAACGACCGCTCCGGGCATCGTGGACGCGGACCTGAATCCGATTCTTTCCCGCAGCGAGGTGTACTCCGGCGTGTACGGCAGAGCCAGCATCACGTTCTACGCGTTCAACTCCTCCGGGAACCGCGGCATCGCCTGCGGCCTGAACAACCTGCAGAAGATCCGTGATGGCGAGCCGCTCGGCAGCAAGGCCAGCGCAGAATCCGACTTCGCGGATTTCACAACCGACAACGACGACGATTTCCTGAACTAAGGAGGCAAGACAATGGAAACCATCATGAACATGATTCTCTGCATCATCTACGACCTGCTCGGCCTCAGCGGCATCGCGCTCCTGATCATCATCTCGGTCACGAGCGCCCGCTCCTACCGGGAGGACAAGGAACTCAGGCTCCATCAGGAGGAGCGCGACAAGGAGTACCACGAGCGCCGCATGAAGGAGCTGGAAGTGCATCGCGGCTAAACCGTAACCCATACAAGTATTGGCGGGCGGCAGGGATCTATCTCTCTGCCGCCTTATTCGTGAATTGAGGTGAATACATTTTGGAAGAAGTATGGAAAGACATACCGGGATATGAAGGCCGATATCAGGCCAGCACGGAAGGTCGAATCCGCAGTCTTGTTAGAAATGCTCGCGGCGTATGCCATTTTACCGGAGAGCCATTCTGTCGGACTGTTAGAGGAAGGATTCTCAGTCCCGGTAAATACTGCAAGGCAGGACATCTGTCTGTGGTTCTCGGTCATGGCACTGCGGGAAAGCCAGTGCATCAACTTATCATGCTTACCTTCGTTGGTCCTCCTCCCGAAGGCATGGAAGTACTGCATCGAAACGGTGATCCTACAGATAACCGATTGGAGAATCTACATTATGGAACGCGAACTGAAAACATCCTTGACGTTTATCGACAAGGCAGCAAATGGAGAAAGCTCTCGGTTGATGACGTTCAAGCTATACGATTCGGTTTCTACTGTGGAATCAAAGGAGTTGAACTCGCGGCAATGTACAACGTAACGCCGTCAATCATCAGCGCAATAAAGACAGGGAGGATTTTTGCATGGCTAAAATGAACAGCTTGTCCTTGGATCTGGAGACGTTCAGCGACGTCGATCTCGGCAAATGCGGCGTCTACAAGTACTCCGAATCGCCTGCCTTCGAGATTCTCCTGTTCGGCTACAGCGTGGACGGTGACCCGGTGCAGGTCGTTGACCTCGCCTGCGGAGAACAGATCCCGGATGACATCCTCGACGCGCTGACTGATGACACGGTTCTCAAGTGGGCGTTTAACGCGAACTTCGAGCGTGTCTGTCTGTCCAGATACTTGCGGGACATGGGCCGGAGCCTCAACCCGTTCCACGACCATCATCCGCTGTCGACGGAGCCTGCGCGGTTTCTGAGTCCGGAGGGCTGGCGCTGCTCGATGGTCTGGGCGGCGACAATTGGACTCCCGCTCAGCCTGAAAGGCGTCGGCGCAGTACTGAACCTCGCCGATCAGAAGATGGATGAGGGCAAGGCGCTCATCCGGTACTTTTCCGTTCCCTGCGCTCCTACGAAGGCGAACGGCGGCAGAACCCGGAACCTGCCATCCAACGATCCCGGCAAATGGGCGACATTCAAGAAATACAACCAGCGCGACGTCGAGGTCGAGATGTCTATCCAAAGGAAGCTCCGGAATTTCCCGGTGCCGGACTTCGTGTGGGACGAATATCACATCGACCAGGAGATCAACGACCGCGGCGTCCGCATCGACATGGACCTCGTGGAGAAGGCCATCGACATCGACACCCGCTCCAGAAGAGAGCTCACCGAGAAGATGCAGAGGCTTACCAATCTCGACAATCCGAACAGCGTGCAGCAGATGAAGCAGTGGCTCTCCGACAACGGCATGGAGGTCGACAGTCTCGGCAAGAAGGCCGTCGCAGCCCTCCTCAAGACCGCGCCGCCGAAACTCGCCGAGGTGCTGGAGCTCAGGCAGCAGCTCGCGAAGTCATCCGTGAAGAAGTATCAGACAATGCAGCGTGCCGTGTGCGATGACAGCCGGGCTCGCGGCATGTTCATGTTCTACGGAGCAAACAGGACCGGGCGCTGGGCCGGACGGCTGATCCAGCTGCAGAACCTGCCGCAGAACCACCTGCCGGATCTGGATGCTGCGCGGGCTCTGGTGAAGTCCGGCGACTACGACGCAGTGAAGCTTCTCTATGAGGATGTGCCGGACACGCTCAGCCAGTTGATCCGCACGGCTTTCATTCCGCGGGACGGCTGCCGGTTCTATGTGGCGGACTTCTCCGCCATCGAAGCATGCGTCATCGCATGGTATGCAGGCGAGCAGTGGAAATCCGCCGCGTTCGCAAACGGCGAGGACATCTACTGCAGCACGGCAAGCCGCATGTTCCACAAGCCGGTCGTCAAGCATGGCATCAACGGCGAGCTCCGCGCCAAGGGCAAGATCGCGGAACTGGCCTGCGGCTACGGCGGCTCGACCGGAGCGCTGAAGGCGATGGGCGCACTGGAGATGGGACTTTCTGAAGATGAGCTTCCGGACATCGTCTCCTCGTGGCGGGACGCAAACCAGCAGATCGTGAAATTCTGGTGGGACGTCGACAAGGCAGTCATGGCCGCCGTCAAGAACCACAAGACCACCCGGCTCGGGAAGCTCGTGTTCTTCTGGCAGGCGGGCATGCTGTTCATCACCCTGCCGTCCGGACGGAACCTTGCATATGTGAAGCCGAAGGTCGGCATGAACCGTTTCGGCGGCGAGTGCATCACCTATGAGGGCGTAGGCGGCACGAAGAAATGGGAGCGCCTCGAATCGTACGGTCCGAAGTTCGTGGAGAACATCGTGCAGGCCACCAGCCGTGACATCCTGTGCAACAGCATGAAGACGCTCCGCTGCTGTGATATCTGCATGCATATCCATGACGAGCTTGTCATCGAAGCCGATCCACGCGTCTCCCTCGAAGCCCTGTGTGAGCAGATGGGCCGCGTCCCCGCATGGGCGGATGGTCTCGTGCTTCGTGCGGACGGGTATGCCTGCGATTTCTATAAGAAAGATTAACCGGTTTTCGTCAAAAGCGGTCCGTCTCCTCCAGTGGGAAGTAGAGGCGGGCCGCTTTGTTTTGTCCGCCTGAATTTTTGAAAGGAGGATACCGGTTTGGATTACAGAAACTTTGAGGGCTATCCGGACCCGACATGCTGCGAGGCCTTGAGCCGCATCGAAATGGCGGAACGCAAGGCGCTCCGCGCGTTCCGGCCCATCATCTACGTCTGCTCGCCATACGCAGGAGACATCAAACACAACGTGGAGGCCGCACGCCGCTACTGCCGGTTCGCAGTCGAACAGGGATACATTCCGATTGCGCCGCATCTGCTGTTTCCGCAGTTCCTTGACGACACCGATCCGACTGAGCGTGAGCTCGGATTGTTCTTCGGCAATGCGCTGATGAGCAAGTGCACGGAGGTATGGGTGTTCGGCGAGAGGATTTCACGCGGCATGGCTGCGGAGATCCGGCGAGCCAGATGGAAGGGCCATCGCCTCCGCTACTTCACGGAGGATCTGAAGGAGGTGTACGACTGATGTTCACCATCTATACGTCCGACGCCTACCAGCAGGAATCCAACTGCACGTACCCGCACCTAGTCCAGGTCACCGACGAGGCGAGCTTCAGGAAAGCCGTCTCGCATGACCACGTGTGCGCCAAGTACAGGAACAACTACCGCGGCAACGAGAACTTCATCTCCTCGGACTGCCTGCCGGTCGACTGCGACAACGACCACTCCGAGAATCCGGCGGACTGGAAGACGCCTGCGGATATCGAGGCGGCGCTGCCCGGCGTGTTCTTCGCCGTCCACTACAGCCGCCACAACAACCGGCCCAAGGACGGCAAATCCGCAAGGCCGCGCTTCCACATCTTCTTCCAGATCGACCCGATCTCAAACTACGAAGCGTATGCCGCATTGAAGCAGCTCCTACACGACATATTCCCCTACTTGGACGGGAATGCGCTCGACGCGGCACGCTTCCTCTACGGGACAAGGAACCCGGAGGTCGAGTTCCATCCCGGAGGCAAGACGCTCACGGACTTCCTGTTCGGCGACGAGTTCGACAGGGACATGCCGGGCGGCTACGAGAAGCAGGCCACGATTCCGGAGGGCAGCCGGAACAACACGATGTTCCACTGGGCAGTACGCTCCATGAAACGCTATGGCGATTCAGAGGAATCCAAGAACGCGTATTTCACGGAAGCGGAGAAATGCCAGCCGCCGCTCTCCACGGAGGAGCTGAACCACATCTGGAGAAGCGCACAGAAATACTATGCGAAGATCGCAAGCCAGCCCGGCTACGTGAGCCCGCAGGAGTACAACAATCCGGACACCGGATGGAGCGAGCCGCTGCCGTTCTCACGGTACACGATGGCACCCTTCCCGGTCGACGCACTCCCGCAGGCGATAGCCGACTATGTTCGTGCTGTCGCGGAGAGCACGCAGACCAGCGTCGACATGGCAGGCAGCATTGCAATCAGCGTCCTGTCGACCTGTCTTCAGAAGAAGTACCGGATTCAGGGCAAGTCCGACTGGGTGGAGCCGCTCAACACCTACGTGATCGTCATCGCACCGCCGTCCGAGAGGAAGTCGTCGGTACTGCATCTGATGCTGCAGCCGGTCAACGACTACGAGGTCGAATACAACAAGACCAACGCCGCTGCCGTCGAGGCGGGACGCATGCAGAAGCGCGTGCTGGAGCGCAGGCAGAAGGCCCTCGAGGAGAAGGTCGCCAAGGGCAACGCCGATCCGGAGGAGCTTGAGCGCATCGCGCAGGAGGTCGCCGACTTCGAGGAAGTGAATCCGCTGCAATTGTATGTGGATGATATTACGACCGAGAAGCTCGTCTCCGTCATCGCCAGCAACCACGGCCACGCCTCGCTGATCTCCAGTGAGGGCGGCATCTTCGACACGCTCTCCGGCATCTACACGCGGAACGTGAACATCGACGTCATGCTCAAGGGCTACTCCGGCGACACGATCCGCGTCGACCGTATCGGCAGGGACAGTGAAAGCATCATGGACCCGGCGCTCACCATCCTCCTGATGGCGCAGCCGAACGTCGTCTCCGCGGTCCTCAGCAACACGACCTTCCGCGGACGAGGGCTCACCGCGAGGTTCCTCTACAGCATGCCCGTCTCCAGTGTGGGAAGCAGGCGCTACCGGAGCGAGGCCGTGACCGACGGTATCTACCGCGCCTATGAGCGTCTGGTGGTGAACCTGCTGGACGACGAGTACCCGGAGAGACCGCAGACCATCACGCTCAGCCCGGAAGCCGACCGCGAGCTTGAAGCCTTCGCCAACTGGCTGGAGCCCAAGCTCACGACCGACTATGCGGAGATGGCCGACTGGGCTGGAAAGCTCGTCGGCAACGTGCTGCGCATCGCCGGGCTCCTCTGCCGGGCAGCCACCTACCAGAGCCACGACTTCCTCGATGTCCACAGCGCACTTACCGTATCGGGCGAGACCATGCAGAACGCGATCCGGCTTGGCAGGTACTTCCTGAACCACGCGCAGGCCGCCTACTCCGTTCTTCCCGAGGATGCGATGTACAAGAACGCCGACATGATCCTCCAGAAGCTCAAGGAGCGGAACATCGACCACTTCGACCGGCGTGACGCCATGCGCATGTGCCGGACGTTCAAGACCGTGGAGAGCATCCAGCCGGTTCTCGACTTCCTTGAGGACTACGGGTACATCGCGCAGAGGCCGCAGAAGGCATCCGGGACCGGCAGACCGCCGCTTCCCAAGTATGCCGTCAATCCGTGGCTGAAGGAGCACAAATGAGTTTTGTCATTTCGTCCTATGCCTGTCCTGACCTTCAGGACAGGTTCAGGGACACGAAAACATCAGCATCCATGCGGCTTTCAGGGTTTTGTCCCTTTTGTCCGAACCCCTATAAAAAGCAAAAAAGACTTATTTATTTATTATCAATTCTTCTACAAAACCATATGGAAATACGGATAGAGGGACAAAAGCGACAAAAGGGACAAAGCCTCAAAAACGTTGAAAGCACGGAGGTTTTAACACCATGAACAATTCAGGACAAGTCTTAGGCATTGACGGCCTAAAGGACAAAAGCTATCTCGCCCGCTGCCAGAAGACACTACGCAGCTGGGGAGCACCGTTCTCCGGATGGACATGCAAGGAGATCTACGACGTACGTGATGACGACTGGAACGCACCGCTCCACGCATGCGAGCTGTGCGGCTGCACCAAGGTCCGCTACGTTCACGTCATGACGCACCCGGACTACTTCGAGGATGTATCCGTCGGCTGCATCTGCGCCGGAATCATGGAAGGCGACATCCTCGCCGCCAAGGACCGCGAACGGCTGATGAGAAACCGCTCCAAGCGGAAACGCAGCTTCCCGAAACGCAAATGGACAAGGACGACAAACGGCTGGAGTCTCACCTACCACGGAGAGCAGATCCTCATCGGGCGCAGCCGCCACAACCCGGAGCGCCTCGGCGTCAAATACAACGGCCAGTGCGTCTGGACATACAAGGGAAAGCCGATCACCGACTTCCTCTCCGCAGCCTACGCCGCATTCAACCTGGCCGACCCGGTTCCGGAGGCGAAACCATGAGAAGTGAAAAGCAGATCGAGCAGAAACTCGCCAGCGAGGTGAAGCGCCGCGGCGGCATCGCGCCGAAGTTCGTCTCACCCGGCTTCGACGGGATGCCGGACCGGATCATCCTGCTGCCCGGCGCACGCATCGCCTTCGCAGAGCTCAAGGCACCCGGAAAGAAGCCAAGAAGACTGCAATATGCACGGCACCGACTCCTGCGGAAACTCGGATTCCGCGTCTATGTCATCGACAATCCAGAACAGATCGGAGGTGTGATAGATGAAATTGAAAATAGTCTGTGATTGGTGCGGACGTGAATTCTTCCGAGATTCAGCCCAGCTTAAAGGCAAGAAGCACCACTTCTGCAGCAGACAATGCCTCGCGGATTTCAGCAGCAAAGCAAAGAATCCAGACGGCTATGCCAGCCTCAAGGACTTCACTAACATAAGCCAGCACATGACAAAGCTAAACGAGGAACTCAACCCGGATCGTATGACGCCTGAGACCAAGGAGAAACTCAGAGAATCCCGCCTCGGAAAAGGCAGATGCGACGGTTATTCCAAAATCCATGGACTCGCCGCACATCGCGTCGTAGCTGAACAGATGCTTGGAAGGTCATTGATGCCCGGAGAAGTCGTACACCATCGTGACGGAAACCGATACAACAATTCTCCCGAGAATCTGGTCGTTTTTCCGTCGCAAAGTGCACACGCTCACCACCACAGCGAATTGAGATGGTTCATCAAGCAGATAAAAGAAATGGAGGCCGAAGAAAATGCAAAAACTAAGTGACCTTCATTCCTACCAGAAATACTGCGTCTCCTATATCGAGACTCACAACACAGCTGCCATCTTCCTTGATTGCGGTCTTGGGAAAACCATCATCACGCTGACTGCTGCCGTCGACCTTCTGTTTGACAGCTTCGAGGTCAGCCGGATTCTCGTAGTCGCGCCTCTTCGAGTGGCCCGCGACACCTGGCCCGCTGAAATCAGGAAATGGGAGCACCTCTCCGGTCTCACCTACGCCGTTGCAGTCGGAACCGCACGGGAACGCAAGGCGGCACTCATGCAACAGGCGGATATTACGATCATCAACCGGGAGAACCTTGGATGGCTGATCGACGACTCCGGCATTCCCTTCACCTACGATATGGTGGTCTTGGACGAGCTCTCCAGCTTCAAAAACCACAAGTCGAAACGCTTCATGGCCTTGATGAAGGTGCGTCCCAAGGTGAAGCGGATCATCGGCCTCACCGGCACGCCATCAAGCAACGGATTGATGGATCTGTGGGCGGAGTTCAAGGTGCTGGACAAGGGAGAACGTCTCGGACGCTTCATCACCCAGTACCGAAACCAGTACTTCATGCCCGACAAGCGTAACGGCGAGATCATCTACTCCTACAAGCCGCTGCCGCATGCAGAGGACGCCATCTACCGGAGAATCGGCGATATTACGATTTCGATGAAGTCCACTGACCACCTGAAGATGCCGGAGCTCGTCTCCTCGCAGTACGAGGTGCAGCTCTCTGCTGATGAGCGGAAACGCTACGAGGAGCTCAAGCAGGATCTGGTGCTGAACCTCCATGGCGACGAAATCACAGCCGCTAACGCAGCGACATTGACTGGGAAGCTCTCCCAGCTCGCCAATGGAGCGATCTATTCCGATGACGGGAAGGTTATCGAATTCCATGACCGGAAGCTCGACGCATTGGAGGACATCATCGAAGCCGCCAACGGCAAACCGCTCCTCGTCGCCTACTGGTTCCGCCATGACCTCGAGAGAATCCGCAGACGCTTCGACGTCCGGGAAATAAAGACATCCGCAGACATCGCGGACTGGAATGCCGGGAACATCCCGGTAGCGGTCATTCATCCCGCTTCTGCCGGGCATGGGCTCAACCTTCAGGCTGGCGGCAACACGCTTGTCTGGTTCGGACTCACATGGAGCCTCGAGCTCTACCAGCAGACAAACGCAAGGCTGTGGCGTCAGGGACAGGAAAGCCGGACCGTCGTCATCCAGCACATCATTGCGGCAAACACCATCGACGGGCAGATCCTCAACGCCTTGAAACGCAAGGACAAGACGCAGTCA
>ENA-UOOE01000416-UOOE01000416.1-fermentation-metagenome-genome-assembly--contig:-NODE-416-length-41921-cov-4.202002_pt1 | contig 41921 bp, 30 predicted proteins | sample MGYA00245776_ERZ724021 | MGnify/ENA primary metagenome ERZ724021 (study PRJEB28704, sample SAMN03018321) | fermentation metagenome | biome: anthropogenic terrestrial biome; feature: soil; material... | reverse complement strand
CACTCTCCAACATCAGGGATCTTGGCATAATCATAAAAGTCATTTAAATTTCCTTCTTTAAAGCCTCTTAAAAAAAGCCGAGAAGTTTCAATCCTGATGCTCTTGCAATCTAATTTTAAATACATTATTGTTTGATCTTCGTCTTGCTTCTCTTAAGCTTTGCCCATTTAGGTTTAGTTAAGATGCCTTTAACAATAGCCACAGCATTAATGATTTCAAAGCTTGGGAAAAGAACAATAGACCAGAACACCACTTTTTTGTTAGTGACAACTAGTCTCTTCCTTTCAGCAAAATAGGAAACGAAAGGCTGAATCAGGAAAGGAACTAAATAGCAGGCAGCTACTACTATAACTACAAAGAGAGTAAACCAAAGCCAAGTATATGAACCTAAACCAGGAATGGAGATAGGTCCCTTAAAGGCTGTCCAGACAATAGAATAGATATAGTAAAGAGGAAACCAGGCTACAGCTAAGAAAGCCGCCGGTATGGTTCCAAGATTCCAGAACTGATCAAGATAAGAGAACTTAGTTCCTAACTTCATATGAGGATTAAAAAGATTCTTGAAAAAATTTCCTAATAAGGTAAATCCTCTTGTCCAGAAGAGCTTATTAAGTCCATTCCCCATTCTAGTATTACGCTTAAAGACATCATCCATCGTAGTAGGCTGATCTTCATAAAGAATGGCGTTATCAATATATTCGACAATCTGTTTATCCTTATTAAGACGGTTGATTGTAAATTCAATATCATCGCTTGAAGACATAGCATCCCAATCAAGACAGTACTCAGACTTAATCATTGAGCAGCAGCCATTCATAACACAGCCAAAATGCAAAGCACTTCTAGCACGGCAGGCAAAACGATCGTCTCTGGCATACCAAAGACCAGTCATGCAAGAAAGGATATTATCAGTAAGGTTCTTAGAGTTTTCAAAAGTTCTTCCTAAAACGACTCCCTCATCTGCAGCATCATTACAGGCTAGAACATAGTTCTTATCAACCTGATTATCAGCATCAATTAAAAGGAAGTACTCATAAGTACCGACCGGTTCCTTCTTTAATTCATGCATACCTAAGTACATACAATAAGAAGCCTTCTGATGCTTAGGATCATGATCAGTGATCTCCACAGCTTTAGCACCATGTGCTCTTACTATCTCAGCGGTATTATCAGTACAGTTATGGCAGAAAACCACTACATGAAGTTTGTCTTTGGGATAATCGCATTTATAGCAGGAATCAATAGCATCACCAATGACATCAGCTTCATTTCTGGCTCTGATGACAAAAGTAAAGTCATGATACTTGCTAGCTTTCTTATACTGCCTTGGCTTTAAAAACCACAAGAACATAAAGAGAAGCTGGAAAAGAAAGACACTTCCAACAATGATAATGATAGCAATATTAATCCACCAAACAACCGTATTGAATGTATCCATAAATTAACCACTCCCTCTAGTGTTGCTTAATCTTAGCTAAAGCATCCAACATAATCAGATTGTGTTCCTGAGCGAATTTTACCGCTTCATAAATAGCAGTTTCATTGTAAAGCTGATTAGGAGCATGAGCATCCATGCCAAAAACACACTTAGCCTTCATCTTGCCAGCCATAGTAAAGAATTCATCTGTAGGATAAATCCATCGAGAGGTTCTGCCTATCTGTTTCTTGCCGTTTCTAATACCAGCCACATTTACTTCAAGGGGGATATCATAAGCAATACTGGCTTGAATAATCTCTCGAGAAACCTTCTTGCAGTCAGAATCAAAGTTCTCAATTGAAGACATAAAATAATCAGGATGAGCAAAAATAGAGAACAATCCTGAAGACAAAGCCCCAATAGCTAAATCCTTATAGAGATAAAGCTGGCTAGGAGAAGTGATTTGAGAAAAGCGAGTGTAGATTTTATGATCGTCATTCATGGCACAATGATTTCCTAAAATCAGATAATCAAGGACCCCATTGCCAAGCATTTCTTTATAAAAAGAATAGTAGCAAGGAAAAGCCTCTGCCTCTAAGCCAACATAGATAGTGATTCTCTCCTTGTATTTCTCTTTTAAGGCATTGATAGAATCAACATAGCCTTGAAAAAGGGAGAAATCTCCTCGTACAAAAGGCTCAGAGAAGTTAGGAAGCATAGCATGATCAGAGAAACCTAAATCATGATATCCAGCTCCTAGAGCTTCAAGAACATAATCCTCATCTTCACCGACTGCATGTCCACATCGTTTAGTATGGGTATGATAATTTGCGGTTAGCATATTGGTAATAGTTTAGTTTAAAACAACTAATTCTTCAATTGCTATATAATTATAAGGATAAAGGATTGCTAAAAATGGAAGTAACTTCAAAGGTATTACTAGTCAACGCTTGCTTAAGAAAAGATAACTCAAGGACTTTAAAACTAGTCGAAGGTTTCCTCAAAGAAGCTAGAAGAAAGACTCAATATCAGATTATCGAAAGAAATATCACTGACTTAAAAGCAAAGCCTTTAACTTCTAAAGGCTTTAATTTAGATGGAACTCAAAAAGAAATTGATGCTTCTTTAGCCAAAGAATTCGCCTTAGCTGATTATATAGTTATAGGAGCACCTTTCTATGAGTTCTCTTTCCCCTCGGTGTTAAGTATCTATATTGAAAATATCTCCATACCTGGAATCACTTTCAAGTATGTTGGAGAAAACAGCGTTGGCTTATGTAAAGCTATGTCTTTAACTTATATCTATACTGCTGGTGGCTACTTAAAAGAAGAAGATAAAATCGGAGAGCATCTTTTAAAAAGGCTTTCTTCATTTTATGGAATTAAAGAATTCCACTCATTATCAGCAACCGGATTAGATATCGCTGGGAATGATGTAGATAAAATAATAAAGGAAGCATCGCTAGAGGCAAAAGAAAAAGGAAGCTTACAAATTTAATCTATTCATCATCCTTTTTCATTTGATCAGCCAAGTTGAGAGGTTTGCTTAAAGAAGATATGATTAATAAGACTAACGGAATTAATAAGAAAACTGAAAAAATCAAAAATAGATGCCATGGATAAAAGCAAATAATTGAGACCACTTCATCTAATCCGTAGATGTTACTTATAATCATATTCCAATTACCCTTTAGACAATAAAACAAAAGCATGGACACTGTATCAGTAGGAATAGTAAAAAGAAAATAATCAATTCCTTTTTCTTTAATAATTTCTACTGAAGAATAGCCTTCCAAAGTAAGAAGCATATATTCTTTTTTCTTTTCTTTTTGATCTTCAAAAATAAATAAAGCATCTAATGAAAGCAGTAGCAAGCCACAAAAAACAGAAGTGATTATAAATAGATATTTTTTATCTATTATCCAATTAAGATTAAGAATGGTTGATTCAGTTGGAATAGAAAATTGCGAGAAGCAAACGTAAGTTAAAAAGAAGAATGGAATTATTAAAAAAGCCGGGGCAAACGCAATAGTCTTTAACCAATTTTTACACTGAGAAAACAAACCCATCTTTAAAAGTATTGCAAATGTTGGTCTTGCCTCTACTTTCTTAGGCAATATGCATTTACATGTTTCTTTATTACTACATTTCATGCCATTACAAATAGATATGAAAGAAATTTTTGAATTGTCTGAAAGAGTAGAACATTTTTGTCTAAAATCATGAGAAATGACAAGAATGATATGATTGGTGAAAATTTCCTCTAGCCATTTATAAACTAAATTGGTTCTCCTAGAATCAAGATGACCAGTAGGTTCATCTAGAAACATAATTGGCCGATCTTCCAATATAACTCTTATTATTGAACCACGAGCTTTCTCTCCACGAGACATTTCACTAGTCTTCTTATCAAGAAGCTTGTCTATCTCCAATCTTTGGCAATATTTCTCAATTCTTTTTTGATCTTTTGAAACCAACGAAAGGTTCTCTCTTAATGTAAGATAATCTATTAGGTTGTCATCCTGTGACAAAAAAGAATAGTAAGACCTTCTTATCTCTTCTATTTTTTGATATTTACTATAGGTGATTTCTTGCTTATCTAAAAAGATATTTCCAGAATCAGGTTTATCAAGTAAACCTAGTAAAGTCATCAAAGTACTTTTCCCACATCCTGACGGCCCTTCTAATATGTATAGTTTCCCATTAGCTAAAGAAAGGGTTACATCTTTGAAAACATTTTTTCCAGCAAAGGTTTTAGTCAAATTATTTCCTTGGAGCAACATATTTTTTCTCTCTAACTATATTTGAAACAAATAGAAGCATGAAAACTAAAATAAATATAATGAAAGAATAAAGGAAACACATTCCTAAAGAGAAAAAGAGTGTCCCATTTAATAAAGTTGAACTAGCAATTGATTTTCCCCAGGCAAGAGAAGCAAAAGGACTAACTATCAGCGAAATAATCCCAGCAGGAATAGTCGCAATCATGCATAAGGAAAAATCCGAAAGGAAAACATATTTTTTAGGAATACCCCATTCTTTAAAACAGCCTTGGTCTTTCCTAAATTCTTCTTTGGAGCGAAATCCAAATAGGATATTTAGAATAACTAATATCAATGCTAATACACCTGAAGCAACAGCTAAGAACTTAGCAAGGCTTTTACAGTTATTAATAGTAACGGGAAACTTTTCCAAGGAAAACGAAGAAACCGAAATTGTTTCATTATCTATTAAATCCTTATTAGCTTTCAAATAGTCTGAAGTTAAGAAATAATGATTAGCCTTTTCGCCTTTAACCAATGGTGAATTCATTATCTCATTAAAGAATTCATCGCTTACAACCACAATGTCTCCAGTGATTGAAGAATCCGAAGAAAAAGAGCCTTTCATTTTCAAATTATAGACTCCTAATCCATAATAGGACATATTGCAGCCAAACTCATAATTGAAGTTGCTGAAATAAGGGTCATTATTAGTTTTCCTGTCATATAGCCATTCATAAAGTCTTTGATAAGACACATAAAAATCATATTTATCGGCAAACAAAGTTTCTTCACCGGAAGAATCTCCATCATTGATTTCAGAATATGAAACAATGTATGGCGCAAACATCAATTCAAAACTGCTAAAAGGATTATTTCCAGTATAGGAATTAACAAAAGACTCTACTGAGTTTCCCAAACCAGAGTTTCTGAATCCATACTTTTTATAGAATGCTGTGTATGAATTCTTTGAAATAACGATGCTTATTAAAGCCGAAGCGTCATCAGAACCAATAACAATGAAACCAGATACTATCAATTTATTACTGAATTCTAATTTTTTCCCTTCACTAATGGTTTGCCCTACAGGATTGGACTTCCTATTCCAATATACGGGAAATAATGAGGAATCATAGAAGGACTTACTTTTGTATGTATCATCGATGCTGTCAGAAATATATGGACTAACATCTTCTTCAAAAACGGCTGTATACCCATCAATGCTAAAACTAGGAATTATTGTTTTTGAGGGATATTTAGAAGTAGTTAATGAAACAGTATCTGAATCATTAATACGAGTATCAGTGCATTGATAAATACCGGAAAGATTCTCAATTACAGAATTCTTAGTTTCAGTTTCGTTTACTAATCCAAAAGAAAAAGCAATGAAAGAAAAGACTAACATTAGCACTAGACTAAGTGTTCTAAAGGCCGCTAATACTGGATAATGTAAAAATCTTTTTCTCCCTAATTTTAAATATATCTTTGTAGAAGGAGATACTATTTTTTCTTTTTCCCTTAAAGAAGAATTATGATTGATTTCTTGTTTCTTAATAGTGATTTTTGAATTTTCAATACTGATAATTTGGGTTGCAAACTCAAGAATTGAACTATCATGCGAAGCAACAATCAAGCAAGATGTCTTAGATAGCATAGTAAGTAACTGATAAACAATCTTGGAAGAGACTAGATCAAGGTTAGCACTAGGTTCATCTAAAAGAATTACTTCAGGCTTAATAACTAGAATTCTAGCAATCATCAATCTAGCTTTTTCACCTTTCGATAATCGCGAAACTAAAACGTCTTTTTTATCATCCAACTGAACTTTCTTTAGAGCATCTATTGCCTGCTGGTGATCATTGGTTGCCAAAAGAAGGTTATCCATAACTGAGAGAATACCAATATTACTTTCTTCAACCCCTCCATAATAAAGATGAGGGTTATCTTTTTCCCATAATATAGAGCCTTTCTGTGGAATACGGTTTCCTCTAATCAAATTAATAAGAGTGGTCTTTCCGCATCCTGAGGGCCCTTCAATCACAGTAAAAGAACAATCAGAAACTGAAAAGCTAACATCTGTTAAGATGTTTTCATCAATCTTTGGATAATGAAACGAAAGATTAGATACCTTAAGCATAATTATTTAGCTAAATAATACTTGGTCTCACTATCGCCAATTTTCTGCAAGACATATCCTTTTGTCATATCTGTCTCATTTGACACAATCACATTGGTAGTAGTATTTTCATTTGTTCCTTGTGTTACATATTTTCCCCACCACCAATTGGTGTATTCCGTATATGTGATATTTAGCAAATAGAAAGTTCCAATTAAGCCAATTGAAATAGAATATCCATCAGGACAGGAAGACGCGGAATTAGCATCTAATTTGATTTTTTCATTCGAATAATAATTATATGTTTTAGTTCTTGAATAAGTGTATTTGTTTTGCTCGGTAAAAGTAGATCCTTCTTTAAGAGTTGCAGAAGCTGAAACAATGGAGTCAAGGCTCGCAAATGCAGTAACCGCTGATGCCAAAGAATAAAACATGGTTGATACCATTGAAACACTAATTGAGCTGCTCGCAATATAGGAGTAATCAGATTCTTCAAGCGAGGATAAGGAGCCATCTAATAAAGTTGCCTTTGAATAAAATCCTTTGCTCCAATGACAATATTGGCCATTAATTTTTTCAATTAGATTGACTTTATAATCTAATTCATGTCCCATTTTCCCTATATTAAAACTATATATATATGAATTACCAGTTATATATGAGGAACCATTATTTGAAAAAGAATATTGAGAAATAGATGCGTTTTCCTTTACTGAATAATTTTCACTAATGCTACTTCCCTCCGTACCATTATTAAAAGTATACTTTGATTTTTTTGCTTCTATAGAATTATTTTGAGAATCGCAATTACAGAAGCCAGTTAGCAAAGAGATAAAACATAGCAAAGAAGTACAACAGTAAACTTTTTTCATTTCCTAATCCTTGTATTCGATTATAGATTAAGAAAGATATAGGAGCATATGAAAGTGTTTTCAGTTATTTAAGCATTTTTTAAAAAATATTAATCAATTGTCTAACTATTCTAATTCAATAGTTGATGGTGGCTTAGAAGTGAAGTCATAAAGAACACGGTTAACACCTTTAACTTCATTAACTATTCTATCCACAATAGTGGTTAAAACATCATAAGGAATCTGATAAGGCTTTGCAGTCATGAAGTCATCAGTCTGAACAGCTCTTAGAACAATAGCATAGTCATAAGTTCTGCTATCACCCATAACACCAACGGATTTCATATTAGAAAGAGCAGCAAAATACTGACTGATGTTTCTATCTAAGCCAGCCTTTTTGATTTCTTCCCTGAAAATGTAATCGGCTTCCTGAACAATCTTGACTTTCTCAGGAGTTACTTCACCGATGATTCTAATTCCAAGTCCAGGACCTGGGAATGGTTGCCTATAAACTATCTCATCCGGTAATCCTAATAGATGTCCGACTTCCCTGACCTCATCCTTGAATAAATAATTCAAAGGCTCTACCAAGCCCTTGAATTTAATATTCTTAGGAAGTCCACCAACATTATGATGAGACTTAATCTTAGCTGAAATGCCAAGTCCTGACTCAATACGGTCAGGATAAATAGTACCCTGAGCTAAATATTCAGCATCATCTATCTTATTGGATTCATCCTCAAAGACTTCCATAAAGGTAGCGCCAATGGCCTTACGTTTAGCTTCCGGATCAGTTAATCCTTTAAGTTTCTCAAAGAATAAAGTGGAAGCATCAACGGGAATAAAGTTCAAATCGAATTTCCCATTAGGTCCAAAGCAATCTTCAACCTGTTTAGCTTCATTCTTTCTCATTAAGCCGTGATCAACAAAAACACAATAAAGATTCTTACCGATAGCTTTAGAAATCAAAGCTGCAGTAACAGAAGAATCAACCCCGCCTGATAAACCGCAGATGACTTTCTTATCTCCAACCTGTTTTCTAATTTCAGCAATCTTAGTATCAATAAAAGAGGAAGTCTTCCAAGAGTCTTGGCAGCGGCAGATATCAAGAACAAAGTTCTCGATAATCTTCTGTCCTTCAACAGTATGCTCCACTTCCGGATGGAACTGAGTAGCATAGATAGCATGACTTTCATTTTCAAAAGCAGCATTTAGGCAATTGCTAGATGAAGCCGTAGTAACAAAGCCTTCCGGTAATTTAGTTACTTTATCCGTATGAGACATAAAGACTTCAGTATTCTTAGAGACTCGGTTTAAGAGCCTTGATTTATTAACAATCTGGACAGCGGCTTTTCCATATTCACTAGTTTCGGCATGTGAAACGACTCCGCCTAAGGTATAAGCAATTAGCTGAGCACCATAGCAAATACCGAGAATCGGTTTATTTAATTTAAAGATATCAGCTGAAATATGAGGAGACTTCTCTAAATAGACACTATTAGGACCACCTGTAAAAATAATGCCTTTAATAGAAGGATCAGCTAATTTTTCAATAGGAGTAGTATAAGGAAGAACTTCCGAATAAGCATGACACTGACGGACACGTCTAGCTATCAGCTGATTGTACTGACCACCGAAATCAATAACGACGATTCTATCTTCAGCCATGGTTTTTACCTCAAACTAAAATTATAGCTGAAAAAGACTAATAGATAAACCCTAAACTTAAAGGAAAGGGAAATAAAGGGCGAAATGGTGTTTTTCTTTAAAGCCAAACAAAGAAAAGAAAAAGGAATGGCTTTTTCTTTTTTAATCCCTTTCCTGATATGCTATAATTTTCGTAATAACTAACATGAACAAACTGGATATTATTTCTTCAGTTACTAGTCTATCTGATCAAAGGAAGATTGTCTTTGTCTTCAATGGTCAAAGGGTATCTAATCGTTTTGATATTAATGGCTACGGCTATCAGGAGGATAGCAAACAGTCTTTAATATCTTTTTATTTATATTCTTTGATTGGTAATGCCATTATCTTAAAAGGACAAGGAAAAGAGAAATCCCAATTAGGTGAGGAAGCCTTTAAATCCTATTTTTCTCAAATCATCAATAAGCTTCCTGATGATTATAAAGCCCGTATGGAAGATGAAAAGAACAATGCTTTAAGAACTTTGAATTCCTTCCTTTATGATTTAAATAAAGTACTTTTACCAGAACTATTAGCTCGCCTAGCTCCTCTTGTTGTCATAGACTTAGCCTGTGACAATAAAGTAATTGAAAAGAAACTATTAACTTACTTTGACAAGAATAAAGAAATCATTTTTAATCAGGCTGTCTTATATACACGCTCTCTTTTCCACTCCTTCTTAACTCAGCCTACTACTGATCCCTTAAAGATCAGACCTGACTTGAACTGTCTTACTAATGGACTGTTCAGCTATGAAGACTGTCTTGTTATCCCTAGTGAAAAGAACGCTTTCTATTTAGAAGGATTCAAAAAAGCCGTTGTTAGCGGCTTTAATAAAGTCAGTAAGAACTACTCCTTAGAAGGTATAGATAAGATAGCTTTGCTTTATTTGACTAAGGACTTAGTAGCGGAATTAGTTTTATGAGCTTCCTCTTTATCTAAGTTCTCTTTAGCAATAGAAAGCATCAGTTTAATACGGTTCTCCTGATTGACCTTAGGAGCACCAGCATCATAGTCAACAGCAACAATATTAGAGCCCGGGTTAACTTCCCGGACTTTTCTTATCATTCCTTTTCCGGAAATATGGTTAGGAAGACAGCCAAAAGGCTGAGTACAGACAATGTTCTCATACCCGGATTCACAAAGTTCCAACATCTCACCTGTTAATAGCCAGCCTTCTCCCATCTTATTGCCATAGCCATTGATGCCTTTGTCAAGGGCTTTAACATGCTGATACGGTGAGGGGACCTGAAGGTTAGTGTTATTCCTGATAGCATCATTAAACATGTTTTGCATCTTGGTACAGAAGTTAAAAAGAATTTGGCAGATTAGTTTCTTCATCTTATGTCCGCCATAAAGCTTAATATCCTCAAGTCTATTATCGACCTTGAAGAGAATAAAGTTCATCATGCCTGGAAGATTAACTTCGCAATCTTGGTCACGAAGGAACTTCTCCAGGTTGTTATTACCTAAAGCAGCGTATTTAACATATATTTCTCCAACAATACCAACTTTGACTCTTGGTTTGCCATCTCTCTTAACTGAGCCAAAATCCTTAGCAATATTGTTTAAGTTAGACTGAATAATCTTGGATTTGTAACCATTCTTATTAAGAATCTGATTGCAGAGATCTTCGGTCCACTTATCAACTAATTTCTTACAGGTACCCTTTTCTACTTCGTATGGTTCAACCTGGTTCTTTAAAACCATCAGCATATCACCATAGATGACAGCAGCCGTCATTCTTCTAATCATTCCTAAAGTAATCTGAAGTCCAGAGTTCTTCTCTAAACCAGATAAGTTGATGGAAACACAGGGGACATAATCAAGACCAGCTCTCTTAAGTCCTTTTCTTAATAAGGAAATATAATTAGAGGCTCTGCATCCACCGCCTGTCTGAGAAATCATCAAGGCAACGTGATGAAGATCATATTTGCCACTTTGAAGAGCATGGATCATCTGACCACAGGATAAGATAGCCGGATAACACATATCGTTCTGAATATACTTTAAACCAGTCTGAGCAATGGCCGGAGAGGAATCAGTCAAAAGCTCAGCATGATAGCCATAATGATTAAAAACTCTCTGAAGGATAGTGAAATGAATGGGAGCCATCATTGGGAAAAGAAGGGTGTAGCTCTTCTTCATCTGCTTAGTGAACTTTAAACGACCGTTCTTAGCATATTTAAACTTGATGGGCTTTTCTTTTTTCATTTCAGATTCTCCTTTTTCTTTCGGAGAGCTTCAAGCAAAGAACGGATTCTAATCTTTACGGCACCAAGGTTAGTGATCTCATCAATCTTGACCTGAGTATAAATCTTTCCGTTTCTTTCTAAGATATCTCTAACTTCATCGGAGGTGACAGCATCAACACCACAGCCAAAGGAAACAAGTTGGATTAGTTCCATATCAGGCTGGGTAACAACATAATTAGCAGCCTTATAAAGACGTGAATGATAAGTCCACTGATTAAGAACATGGCTAGGAGCCGGATTCTTTTCTAATTCGGAGATGACATCTTCGCTGACAACCGCACAGCCATACTGAAGAATAAGCTTATCAATATCATGGTTGATTAAAGGATCAACGTGATATGGGCGGCCAGCTAAAACAATGATGGTCTTATGCTGCTTTCTGGCTTCTTCAATGATATGGTGAGCCTTAGAGGCGACAATATCCTGATATTTCTTGAATTCCTTATAAGCCTTGTCGCTAGCTTCTTTGACTTCAAAAGGCTTTAAATCAGGGAAATTCTGCGAAAGCTGATCATAGATCTTCCTAGGGAAGAACTGACGTTCAGAAAGATTGACATAGTCTTTGATATAGAGGACTCCATCCTTTCTTAAAGCTTTAACGTTATTCTTGATAACCTCAGAGTAATAAGCAACGACTGGACAGTTATAATGGTTGTCAGTCTTCGCTTCTTCAATGTTATAAGACATACAAGGATAGAAGATAGTCTTCACACCTTTATCGATTAAATTAATCACATGTCCATGCATCAATTTAGCCGGATAGCAGACAGTATCCGAAGGAATAGTCATCTGTCCAACACGATAAAGCTTATTAGTGGAATGATCAGATAGAACCACTTGGAATCCTAGGGCCGTAAAGAAAGTAGACCAGAAGGGAGTAAGCTCATAGAAATTAAGACCCATAGGAAGACCAATCTTCCCACGCGGGAATCTAGAACTGTCTTCATTCTCATGGTTGTAGCTTCGTAATAATCGATACTTGAAATCATATAAATCAATACCGGTGTTAGTAGCCTTCTTAGTGATAGGCTTCTCACATCTATTGCCACCGATAAAGACACGTTTATCATCAAACAAAGAGATAGTCAGCTTGCAATGGTTGTTGCAGCCTTGGCAAGTAACAGAAGAGACCTTTCTCTTAAAGCCTTTAAGCTTTTCTTCACTGAGCATTCCGGAAATTGGTAAGTCTAAAGACTTGGCATCCAAGGCTGCTCCATAAGCTCCCATAAGTCCAGCGATGTTGCTTCTAATGACATTGATATTAAGCTCTTTTTCAAAAGCTCTTAAAACCGCATCATTAAGGAAAGTGCCGCCTTGAACAACAATCTTCTTACCAAGTTCAGCAGTTGATCCACAACGAATGACTTTATATAAAGCATTCTTAACAACAGAGATAGCTAAGCCAGCTGCAATATCACTGACAGTGGCGCCATCCTTCTGGGCCTGCTTAACCGAGGAATTCATAAAGACGGTGCAACGCGAGCCTAAGTTAACTGGGCGCTTAGCAAATAAGGCAAGTTTAGCAAAATCCTGAATGGAATATCCTAAAGAGTTAGCAAAAGTCTGTAGGAAGGATCCACATCCGGAAGAGCAGGCTTCATTGAGGAAGATATCATCAATAACGCCTTTTCTGATTCTGAAGCATTTAATATCCTGACCGCCAATATCAATAACAAATTCCACATCCGGAAGGAAGTGCTTGGCAGCTTCGAAGTGGGCCATAGTTTCAACAATGCCATGATCAAAAGAAAAAGCATTCTTGGCTAAGTCTTCTCCATAGCCAGTAGCCGAAGAGCCGGCAATATAAGCCTTAGGATTCTTCTTAGAATAGATATCAAGAAGCATATCTTTAAGAAGAGCAATCGGATCACCTTTGTTGGAAACATAATTGGTATAACGGATATTTAAATCCTTATCGATCAAGACTGCTTTTAAAGTAGTAGAGCCAGAATCAACACCTAAATATAAAGGCCCTTCATATTCCTCTAAGGGAAGAGAAGCTACATGGTCTTGATTATGTCTTAAAGTAAAGTCGTCGTACTCTTTCTGATCTTTGAATAAAGAATCAATATAAGAGAAGTTTTCGTTATTGCGGTAATTAGTGACTAAACCCATGATTGAATAAATATCAACCGGTTTATCTTTCTTAGCTAATAAGGCCGCACCGATAGCCACAAAATAAAGAGAGTTATCAGGTAAGACACCTTTAACGCCTAAAGATTCATCAAAGGCAGCTCTTAATTCTGACATGAAAGTCAAAGGTCCGCCTAAATACATGACATTACCGTTAATCTCACGGCCTTGAGCTAAGCCTGCGATTGTCTGATTAACAACAGCATAGAAGATAGATTCGGCTATATCGCCTTTCTTAGCGCCTTGGTTAAGAAGAGGCTGAACATCGCTTTTAGCAAAAACACCGCAGCGGGAAGCAATGGTATAGATTCGTTCATGCTCTTTAGCTAAGTCATTCATCTTCTCAATTGGAACATTAAGCAAAGAAGCCATCTGATCAATAAAAGCACCAGTGCCGCCAGCACAGGTACCATTCATTCTGACTTCCACTCCAGAACTCAAAAAGAGAATCTTAGCATCCTCACCGCCTAACTCAATAATGCAATCAGTCTGCGGGTAATTGGCTTTAGTGGTCTCTCTAGTGGCATAGACTTCCTGATAGAAAGGAAACTTACAGCTTTCTGCAATACCCATACCAGCCGAGCCGGAAAAAGCTAAAGGTACTTCCTTCATTCCCTTTAAAGGGCCTTGCTCAAGCTCAGTGAGAACTTGGCTTAGCTTTTCAGAGATTCTTGAGAAATGTCTTTCATAAGATTTATAGATAATCTGATCTTCATCGTTTAAAACAGCGGCTTTAATAGTAGTAGAGCCGATATCAATTCCTACAGAATACATGGTTATTTTTTATCCTTTTTGTCATCTTTGTTGTCATTCTTAGATAAATCAATAACCACACCCATAGGATCGGACTCCTTAGTATCAGTAGGTGTCTTGTTAATATCATCAGTGCTTTGATAGCTATTGGTTTCAGATGAATAAGTATTGTTGTTTTCGAAAGGGGAATTGAAGGGATGCTGTTCCTGATAGGTGGGACCAGGAACAAAAGAGCTTCGTCGAGCCGATTCTTCGCCATGAATATAGTGAGATGAGCAATAAGTCTGATAAATAGAATCCTTCATTTGAGGAGGCAAAGTATCTAAAACCATTGGAGAGCCTTCTTCAATGACACAGTATTCGTTGGCTAAGCAGAAGTAGTCTAAAAGGACAGCGGCAAAAATAGATAATGCGGGTCCAGCTAAAGCTACGATTGAAATCAAATAGAAGTTAGTAGTGGAAGCAAAAGTGAAGCTATAGATTAAGGCAGCATAGATAATCGTATAAGCCACATAGAAAGGCCAGTTTAATTTAAAGGTCTTCGAGATTCTAGTTCCGGAGAAGTATCTGCCAAAGCTTCCCTTAGATAATGATCTAGCCTGAGAGGCTGAGACATTCTGATCGATATCCGGAAGAACAATAGTGCTGAGATAATGGTTATCAAGATTGCTGTTGATGGAGAAGAAGAAAACATAGCCTAATGGTACAAAGAGAATAATTCCAAAGAGAATAACAAGAGGTCCAGTCAAGGCATAGCCATTAGTCAATAAATAGTTATAGCAATCAGTGGAAGTATAGGAATTACTGTTCCACATACTGTTGAACTCGTTGTAAACCTCTAAAGCATCAGGATAGCAAGAGCATATATAGGGGAAGAAAGTCTGGAATATCAAATAGAACAATATCGCTAAGATGATTCCCTGAAGAATCGAGGAAATCACACCAAAGATTCCGCCTTGGGAACCAACAAAGAAGGCTTTATAGCCATCAGCATAATTGAAATCGGGTTTTCCAATCCCAGAGACAGTAAACCTTATACGCTTTTCTACTGTATAAAACATCGGAAGAATAAAGTAGATTAGAAACAATGATATTGAATAGGTGCTAAAAGCAAACATCACTAAAGCAATCAAAGCAATAGTCGGCGGAACCAAAAGCAAAAGATTGAACCAAATATCTTTGGTATAAACTCTCTTCCTTCGTTCCTTGATTTTGCTGTCTAATTCTTTACTTGTCATAGATTTACCTGCATGGGATTATTTTAACCTGTAAGCTAAAAGATTACTATTGTTTTGTACTTATAACTAAAGATAAATTAAATAGTTGGAGTATAGCCAGCTTTGCTAATAACGTCCATGGCTTTTTTGACATCCTGATCATCGACTTTAACTATCTTGTTATCAAGAGAAACACTGCCTTGGATTCCGGCCTTTTTTAAAGCTTCTTCTAAATGCATGACACACATCTTGCACATCATATCGTTTACTTTAATAATTTTCATAATCCCTCCTTATTGGGTTTATAGAACTTTATTCTAAGACTATTGATAGTCAAAGTGAGGTTAGACACAATCATCACCAGTCCACAGAAAGACATAGGAAGAATTCCCATGATAGTCAAAGGTATCATAGAAAGGTTGTAAACAATCGCCCAAACGAAATTCTCAATGATGTTGATATAAGTCTTCTTGGAAACCAGTAAAGCATAATAGATAGTCATCAGTTCTGGCTTTAAGAGGACTCCATCAGCACTAGAAGAAGCTATCTCACTTCCTTTATACGAAGCAAAAGACATATCGCTTTCTTTTAAGGCTAAGGTATCATTGATACCATCACCGACATAACAGATTACCCCTTCTTTCTTTCTGATATCAGCCAAAATCTTAGCTTTATCAGAAGGAGTAGCCTCACTATAGATGCATTCCTCATTGATTCCTAACTCACCCCCGACTTTTAAAGCATAGGTCTTCCTATCCCCAGTCAGCATATAGCTCTTGATGCCTTTCTTCTTCAAGGCTTCAATAGTCTGCTTAGCATCAGGAACTAAGCCATCATCTAAGGCAATGATCAAAAGAATCGTATCAGCATTAGAAAGGAAAACCAAAGAAGAAGATTCATGCTTCTTAATAAACTCCTGCATCGAAACATTCAACCCTTTTCCTAAAGAAGTTTTTTCGCTTCCTAAGACAAACTCCTTATATGTCAATCCAAATCCCGGGACTTCATTGACATCATTGAGTTTCATAGCCGTGACATTAGGAAGACTTTCAATGATGGATTTTGACAAAGGATGATTAGAATTCATTTCCATGCCTTTAACTAAAGGCAGATAGCCATCTTCTCCCACTCTAGCCGAAATAACAAGATGTCCAGTAGATAAAGTTCCAGTCTTATCAAAGACCACAGCCTTAATAGTACTGACCTTTTCAAACATATCGCCGGTCTTAAACAAGACCCCGTTTGACATGGCACAGTCAAATCCTGACATCGCTGATATCGGAACAGCTAAACCAAAAGCGCAGGGACAGGCAACACACAAGACTGAGGCAGCTCTTACTAAAGAAATCTCTACTGAAAGATTTAAGCCATAGAAGCAGATAAAGAAAGCCATAATCGCCACTAGGATGATAGCAGGAGTAAAAATAGAAGCGACCTTATCCGAAATCCTGCTGAGCTTTCCTTTCTTCTGATCAAGCACATAGCTTTCATTGATGATAGAAGAATAGAAGGAATCCAAGGCAATCTTAGTAACCTCAATAACTAAAGGCCCCTGACTTAAAACCGTTCCACCATAGACTAAATCATTTTCAGTCACATAACGAGGACGGCTTTCACCAGTAAGAGCCGCTTCATCGATAAACCCGTGTCCTTGATAAATCTTGCCATCGGTCGGAAGAGTTTCTCCCGATAGGACAATGACTTTATCGCCGACATCTAAGAAATCCGGATCGATTTCTTCAGTCTTAGCTTCTGAGATGATTCTTCTAGCAAGCTTAGGAGTCTCTAAGGTAGCTTTCTTGTAATGCTTATCAGCTCTTCTTTTAACTGAATCAATAAGGAAATGACCGATGGTGATAATGGATAAAACCATGGTAGTAGAATCGAAGTATGTCATTAAGTATTTAGAATCCATCGACATAGTTAAAGGTGAGATACCGTTTTGAATATTCCTAGCCAAGCAATACAAAGAAAGAACATAACTGACTAATGCCGAAAGGGCAATCAGAAAGTCCATCCCAACATTCTTATATTTCAAACCTTTGATAGCTCTGATAATAAACGGTGTTCCTAAAGATATCACGGCGATAGAAGCAACTATCAAGAAGGAAACATCGTTTCCGAAGAATTCAAAAAAGCTGTTATGAACACCAGCTTTATAGATCATCCCAAAAATAGAAAAGAGAAGAACTGGTATAGAGACACCTAAAGTGACATAAGACCAATCAAATTTAGGTTTACTATCAATAACTAAATCATATCCAGCTCTTTTAACAACTCTCTTTAACGATTCTAGACTGATTTTAGTCTCATCATAAGTGAAGCTAACACAGTTATGGCTTAAATCAACTGAGGCCGTGATGCCTTTCTCGTTAAAAGCCATAGTGACTGCCTTAGAGCAATGTGAACAATACATTCCCTTTACTGGCAGTGTCACTTTTTTCATGTGTTATTCCTCAATTTTATTTTTGTTGGACTTCGTGCTTTTACCAATCAGCTCTTTAGTCTTATTGGATCTATCTAAAAGCATGTGAACTAGCTTCTCACTCTTATCATGATGAATAGGAGGAACATCATCTTTTTCAGCCGTCTTAATAGTCTTCTCTAGATCCTTTACCGGCAAGAACCAGGAATCCTGGTTCTTCCTAGCAATACCTTTAGGTACTATCAAAGAATTGTTAAAGACTACCACGGATACTAAAAGCTTATCCGAATAATTGACTGACAAGGCTTCTTCAAGGCTCATTACCTTATGGAAGTTCTGACTGACGGCATTAGGTACTTTAATAATCTTGCCTTTATAGTTCTTTAAGAAAAGATAAGGATCAGAAAGGTTTCCATATAGTCCGCCTTTAGCATAGTAGTCATCAATGACATAGACATATTTATCAGCAAGAAGCACATGATCAATCTTTGTGGGATGATTCTCATCATCTCCAGGAAGATAGATAACAACATTGTTGATTAAAAGCTGATCATTCTCCTCTGCATAATAATGTAACACCTTATAGACTTTTCTTTTATAATAATGCTTTTCAAAGAAATCCCTAATTTCACCATAGAAAAAGCCTACAAGAAGGAAAAGGAAAATTAAGACAAAGGCAGTGATAACTAGAGCTGGAATCATAAGAAACTATTCTTTAATGCAATCGAGAGCAACCTTGATCATATTAGTGAAAGACTCAACTCGCTGTTCATGAGTGGTTTCCTGATGAGAGATCATGGAATCAGAGATAGTAAGAATAGCTAAAGCCTCTTTATGGGCTTCGGCAGCAATGCAATATAAAGCATAAGCTTCCATCTCAACGCAAAGGCAACCCATAGAAGCCCATTTCTTCCACTTCTCAGGAGTATCATTGTAGAAATTATCAGAAGAGAAAACCTGTCCGACTTTGAAGTTGTATTTATGGCTCTTAGCCGATTCAACCGCCTGAGTCAAAACTCCAAAATCAGCAATGGCGCTATAAGTGCCGGAAGGAAGACAGTATTGGCTAGCCCAATTGGAATTAGTGGAAGCGCCGGAAGAAATAACCATATCAAAAAGATTCAATTCCTTGACCATACTGCCAGCAGAACCGATTCTGATGATACGATCAACGTTATAGAAATTATAAAGCTCATAAGCATAGATACCAATAGAAGGCATACCCATACCAGAACCCATAACCGAGACTCTCTTACCATTGTAAGTGCCAGTATAGCCAAACATATTTCTAACAGCATTAACCTGCTTAACATCCTTTAAGAAATGCTCAGCAATAAACTTAGCTCTTACAGGATCTCCCGGCATTAAAACCGTCTTGGCAAAATCATTAACCTTAGCTTCATTATGCGGTGTAGGCATTAAATATTCCTCCTATCTGAATAGTGCCATTATTGTAACATAAACAGCCTCATTTTAATTAACTTCAAAAAATCACCTATCTTACATCTAACCAAGAAGTTATTTGCTTGATAAAGCTAACATTAAGAAAAGAGTAAATTAATAACCTAAAGAGACGTTCCTTAGAAACAAACTAAAAGAAAAGGGTGCCGATTTATTCGGCACCCCATTTAGATTGCTCTAGTATTAAGCAACTGTAGGAAGCACAATAGCAGCAATCGTATCATAATTAGAGAAAGTGAAGGTTCCTAAGTTAGTCTTAACGGAAGCAAAGTAACCATTATCATCATAAGTTTCGGTGCTAGCGTTTTTCGCAGTAGCAGAAACAATCGTAGTGGTCTTTAAGTCCTCAGAGATAGTATGTTCGTTATTGTTATAGAGGGCGATAGTCGGGAAATTATTAGGAGTACGTAAGAACATTCCAAGGTTAACGAAGGTAGTAGTCTTAGCTTTAGCCTTAGCATAGGTGCCATCAGCCTTAGCTGTGTACTTATAGACATAACCAGTTGTAGTTACAGTAGCACTCTTAGGCTCCCAGCCAAGATAGTAATCAATCGTTCCGTCTTTCTTGTAGGAGATAGCATTGGTGTCGTTAATATCGACATAAGTGCCGTCCTTATAAGTCATACGGAAGTTTCTAGAATCAAGCTTATCAAGAGCATAAGCAAAGGTAGTTTCCTTCTTGATAGAAGCTTTTCTAGTAGCATCAATGGCGGTAGTTCCAATGCTATCTAAGGTATAGGAGAGAGTATAGGTAACGCCATCGCCGCTATAAGCGACAGTGGTATCCCAGCCAATCAGCTTAGAATCCTTAACCTTCAAAGAAAGGTTAGAGATACTAGCAGAGGCAGCGTTGAAATAGGAATCATATCCTAAGTCAAAGGCAGCATAGATGTTCTTATTCCAAAGATTGCCTTTATTCTTCATGTTGTAGTAAGTGATGCCATCTTTAGTATCGCCCTTAGTGAAAAGCTTAGAAGAGACCTTAGAGAAATTGACAGCAACCTCAGAAAAAGCAATAGAGGAGGAACCAACAACAGGGATAACATTGGCATCCTCAGGCTGAGTTACAGCAATCCAGCCGTTATTGCCTTTAACCATCCCCTGCTTATAATTACCATACTGATCTGTGTAGGCATCAGTATTGATAAGGACGTCATCGCCTTCACGTAAGGCATTAAAGTCTTTGAAGATTTTGCCTTCAGCATTGTTGGTGGCCTTCATATTGAGAGTAAGGTTATTGGAAGCTAAGTCAGTGACAGTGTTAGCAATAGCCGTATCTAAGTCAGCATCAGCCACACCATCACAGGTGGAATACCATTTATCTTCCATGTCTTCGAAGTCAACATCAAGAGTGTAGATATCATTTTCAGAGGAAGAGGAATAAGTTCCAACCATATGCATAGTCTCAATAGTCTTAGTCTCCGGATCCCAGGTAAAGTCGACAGTGGAGAAACCAATCTTAGAATAACTAAGATAAGGGTCAATAGAACCAACAAAGCAATACATATCATAAAGGTAATAAAGACAAGCCGTCTTGTTCTTCTCATCGACATAGAAGTCACCGGCTGAAACAACATCAAAAGGATAAGTGTAAATAGTATCATAGTTACCAGCAATTGCGCCCTCAACAACTGAGCCATCCGGCTGAACTACACTCATATAGCAAGTAGTCGGATATTCGACTCCATCATATTTTGCGGCTTTCTCATATAAGCAAGTGGCACGAGGATAAATAGGATCGCCGTGATCAGAATTAAGAGGAACACTATAGATGTAGGAGGAATCCTCAGTAGTTTTGTAGTAACTGTCGGTATAGCCGGAAATAACGCCTTTAGAATTACCGTTGGCAATATTTCTATGGAGATAGAAAGTAGAACCCTTCTTAATCTTCATAAAAGCTTCATTAAAGTCAGCATTGATTTCACCAGTAGTCTTCTCGGTAGAAGTACTTTCACTCGTGGATGAAGTGGGAGTGGAACTAGAAACTGCCGGCGAAGAAGAAGAGGAGGAAGATGTTTTCGCTACGCAGGATGCTAATAGAACAAGAGAGAGAACAGTAGCAAAAATTGATTTAGATTTTTTCATTGTCTTTTTTCTCCTTAGTCAGCAGTCACTTCACTTAAAGAAAGACCAGTAGTAAAGGCAAGTGCTGTTGTAATGTAGACATCTGATACTCCTCGATAGATGTAAAGACCTGTAGCTTCCTTAGTGAAAGTAAGCTTAGAGCCATGGACAAAGTTAGAGTAAACAATGACGTTGTCGCCATCCATCTTGTAGCTTAAATAGAGCTTTTCACTGCCAAAGGCTTTTCCAGAGAAGCAAGCAAAGCCATAAGCATCAAAGGTAAGAGTAACTGGGAAACGATACTGAGAAGCATATTCGACATAGGTGGTATAAGTCTTTCCAGCTAAATCGCTAGTGACATCGCCAACTGTTAAAAGCTTAGCTTTGTCTTTCTCAGAATCAATATCAAAGTAGTACTTAGCTTCACCAGTTGCGGTATCAGAAAGAACAACTCGGTCATTCTGGCCATAAGAATAAGTATAAGAAGTAGAAAGATAAGTGGCTCCAGAATAGCCATCAAGATCAAGGTAGTTGTTCTCGCCATCGACAAAGCTACCCTTATAGGCATCACTGGATTCAGCAATAGCAGAAGTTCCATAAGAAGACTTGAGGGTATAGTATCTGAATTCAGCAATGAGATTATCTTCGGCTTCTTCACCCTGATAAATATCAAAGTGCTGCTTAGTGGTAGCTCCAGATAAATCAGGTAAATCAGTGACATCCGTGTCTTCAACGGCAACCACTTCACCGCTATACCAGAAGGTGTGATAGTAAGCCTTGCTAGTAGTGTTGTTAACAATCAGCATAGCCTGATTGTAGCCAGAACCAGTTGTCGAGCCGTAGCAAGTAACATCAGAAGGCTTATCAGCACGGCAGGCTGTTAACATTGAGGTCTGATAATCACCTTTATGGGTAGTGCCATAAATAGCTCCATCCTTATAGGTGATAGTGCCCGTATAGCCAGCCTGAGTATAGGTATAAGTATTTTCAGTGCTAGTAGGGAAGAGATAGCAGGCATAAGAAGCAGAAGTTGAAGTGGTCTTATAGAAGATGATGTAGCCTTCTTCAGTGATTTCAAAGTGATACATACCGGCAGGTCCATAACTCCAGAATCCCTGGTAAGTACCGACAATATCAGCACCCTCTAAAGGATTAGCGATGACTGATAAAGCAACAGTTGAATAATAGGTTTCACCCTTATAGAAGTAAGAAGCTGTGACAGTATAGATGCCAGCACCATTGATTTCGGTATTAGTGGTAACGGTATAGTCAGCTGCAGCAACCTCTTCAACTGTGCCATCATCATTCTTCTTAGTGATAGTGAATAAAGACTTTAAATCATCATTAGTCAAAGATTCAGCAGCGGAAGTGGAAATACTGGAGTTATTGCCCTTAATGTAGCAATTGCCCTTGATTCCTTCACTGTAATAAGTCTTAACTCCTTCAAAATCAGAATAGGAGTAATCAGAGTAGATGAACTGAATTTCGTTGCCGTTAGAAAGAGGCTTGAAAGTCATCTTAGTTAAGTAGCTCTTAGTCGATTCATCAAAGGCAATGGTATAAATACCATCATCGCCTTTAGTGATTGTTCCAAAGAAACCGAAAGCAGTCTTTACGTTAGTTCTGACATAGGCGTATTTGCCAAAGATAGAAATGTTGATATCATCGCCAAAGTAGATACCACCGATTTCGGAATCATCACTAGCCTCAGTAGAGGTATAAGTAGAGGTAGCTCTATCAATGACAATAGTCTTCATACCTAACTGTAACTGTTTAGAAGAATTAGCAGTTCCATCAAAGACCACTAGAGTAACAGTAGCGTTGTCATAGGAAACCACAAAGGAGGTTCCGCCGACAGATGTGCCGTAAGCTAAATCATTTCCGGCAACTGAATACTTGTCTCCGCCAGCTACTGAATAAATGGTAAAGGTAAGATTCTTATCAGCATCATCGGCGTTAGTAAACTTAATACCGGAGATCTTAGCATCATCAGTAGGAGCGACATCCTCAGCTACAAAGTTAGTGTGCTTTAAAGCAGTGATCTTGCCAGAAGCTACCGTTAAGCTATAAGTGAAGTCTCCAACTGAAGGATAGGTAACAGTACCAGTCTTCTTAGTAATATCAAAAGTCGGTTCAAGACCTTGATCAATACCCTGGACATACCAAACATAGCTAGCGTAAGTACGGTAGACGCCCCAATACTGGGTCTCTCCGCCTTTATCGACAACGATAATGTCTAGAGCAACCTTGGAAGTATTGGAAGAATCCTCATAGATAGTCTGATAGGTATACTCGCCACCATCTTTGAAGAAGAACTGAAGATAGCTATAGATGTAGCTATAAGACAAAGCATAAGTAGAAGCTAAATGTCTGACAATGCAGCCTTCTTTGATATCAAACTGCATCTTGAAATTCCAGTTATCATTGGCGCCTGAAATAACACCAATACCATCAGAAGCGAAAGCCATCTTACCAGTAATAGTATTTTCAGGATAAGTAGGCTTGGTCTTCCACTTAATGATAGCTTTTCCATCACTACTGAAAGTGTAGGTGCACTGATAAGTGGTTCCCTTAATATCGGCAAAACTGTAAGTGCCAAAGAAGCTAGGATCAATAACGGTCATTACTACCGAACAGGAAATAGTTCCATAAGTGACCTTAATCAGATACTGGCCGGCCTTATTGATATCTAAATCTCCGATATCATAAATAAGGTTACTCTTATCAATAACGGTTAAAGAAGAGGTGATAGTGAATAAAGAGTGATAATCAAAGGTTTCATCTCCGACTAAGCACCAATTATTTTCTTCGCTAGTAGCTGTGATTGATAAATCGCTGACAATCTTAATATAGGACTTATAGACTTCATCACTAGAGACTTCAGTAGCAGCGGTAGCATCCACTTCATAGATGCCAGGAGTATTGAAATCAACCTTAGAATAATCAAAGTGAGCTAAGATGACGCCAGTTGCATCACTGGAGCTGGATTTATCAGCATCAACAATATGGGTGTAGAAGCCATAAGATGATGAGGCCACTCCCACATGATATAAAGAGGTGAAATCAAAATCAGCAGAAGTAGTAGTGCCTTGAGTGATTTCTAAAGGGCTAGTCTCAGAATAGGAAGAATAAAGATAAGAAAAATAAGGAGTATAGATAAGATTTACAGTCCCTTTATAGACCTTATTGCCAACCGGAGCATTCAAAGTGAAAGGATAGGTTCCATAATCGGTTCCGATTTCACCAGTGATCCAGGTAGGATTAATATCAACATTAACATCATCGACTGAAAGCTGGAAACAAGAGACAACCGTATCAATGTTCAAGCCAGAGCTGTAAGAAACCGGTGACTGAGTATAAGGATAGGTAATCTCAACTTTAGGAATAACCACGACATTGCAGGAAGCAGTTAAAACAGTGCCTTCAACAGTGGCACTGAAAGTTAAAGGATAAGTGCCTTCAACTTTGGTATTAACAATACCAGTGACCATGCCAGTGGTGACCGTTTGAGTCGCATCACCGACCTTGATAGTAAAGAAGGAAGTCGTATCGACTTCACTTCCCCAAGTGACTTCAGTGTTCTCACTGACAGTGACTTCAGGTACTACCGGTGCAGCCGATGTCGAAGTTTGATCAGCAGTGCTTTCTTCAGAAGTAGTAGAACTATCTTTCGAAGTTACGCCTTCACAGCTAGACAGAGCCATCGTCCCTGATACTAAAAGACTGAGAGCTACCACTAATGGGTATTTCTTGCTTTTTCTTCTTTTCATAACAGTATCCTTTCAATTTTGCAACGCTTTATCATAAGAAAGTGAATGTCAACAAAACAATAAGGTTTTAAAAAGCAAAAAAAGTTTTTTGACAAGCTAATTATTTAAAAGTGCTTTGCCTTGGGTAAATTTCCTTATTTATAAAAATCAGTAAACATATTTAACACCTGAACATTATCAAATGATACCGCTTTCTTTTGCGAAATTGGTAATCTAAGGTCCGCAATTTTCGCTTTAAAAAAGAGATTTATATATAAAAAGCCTTCACTAGGGAAGGCTTAATTTCAATAAATAATTTAGGATTAGCTAGCAATCTGATTACGGAAGACTTTATCAAATTCATCAGTCTTCACATTATCAAGCATGCCAGCATGAGCGATAGAGATTCTACCAGTCTCTTCTGAGACAACAATCGTAATACTATCGGTAATCTCAGAAATTCCTAAAGCGGCACGATGTCTAGCACCAAATTTTCCAACTACTGTCTTAGTGGACGGGGGATAATAAACAGCAGCAGCAACGATAGTATCGTTTTTGACAATGATAGCACCATCATGTAATCGGGTTCCTTCATAGAAGATAGTTTCAACTAATTCAGGAGTGAATGGGCAATTAATGATTGTCCCGCTCTTCATAAAGTCATTCAAAGGAGTGTTTCTTTCAAAGGTAATCAAGGCACCCACTTTATTGGCACTTAACCAATTAACAGCCATGCAGACATTCTCAATCAGTTTCTCTTTATCGAAAGAATCAGTAGATGAAGCTTTAAAGGTCTTACCGGATTTCAGAGGCTTAGCAACATACTTCCTCACGACACCAGAATTAATGAAGACAAAGACAATCGTTCCGGATGCTAACAAGATCAAGGAAGTTAAGGCAAGCCCTTCAAGTCCAAAGCAGAAGGATATGATAAAGAGAGCATCTATTATTCCATAGAACAGCCAAATAAATAAACGGTTGATCCTAATGGCCACAAAGACAGTAAACAAAATAATAAAAACCGAGCAAAGAATAAGATCAGCGATAAAATTTGGATTAGAAAAATCAGGCGTTACTTCGCTGAACCCGGTAAGTATATTAAAATTAATCATATATTTAATTAAAAATTCTGACCCTTCATAAATAGTATAGCTATCGACTTAAGGCAAAGAAAGCATTTTTAAATAAAAGCAATACTTTAAAGTGTTTCTTTGATTTCCTTAGCCATCTGCTTAAGCGTATCTAATTGTTCATCATTCAAGGAGGAAGCAATAGAGATTTCAGTTGAAGTATAAGAATAATTCTTGCCGGCATCAAGTTTAGACTTGATTAAATTCAAAGCCTGAGGTACCCAACTGCCATTCTGTCCTAAAGTAAAGGTACGGTTCTGCAATCCCATTCTTAGGAAATCAGTAATGAAGGTATCAATAGCTGGATAGATAGTAGCATTATAGGTAGGAGAAAGAATCACAATATTAGAGACTCTAAAAGCTTCGCTGACTAAGTAGGAAGGATCAACCTTAGAAGCATCATAAACCTGGATATCTTTAACACCTAATTCTGATAAATCGTCAGCCAAGATATCACTAGCTACTCCAGTATCGCCATACATAGTTCCATAAACAATGATGACTCCCTTAGTCTCAGGAGTATAGGTTGACCATTTCTGATATTTATCGACAATAAAGCTGATATCTTCCTTAGTCCTATAGATAGGTCCATGAAGAGGAAGAATCATCTTAATCGGAAGAGGTAAAAGCTTCTTGAAAGCCATCTGAACTTGAAGACCATACTTTCCGACAATGTTAGCATAATATCTTCTAGCTTCGGCTAATCTTTCGTGCTCAAAATCGAGCTGATCCGCAAAGAGATTGCCATCAAGGGAATCAAAAGTACCAAAAGCATCAGCGGTAAAAGCCCAGCCTTCTTTTTCTTCAAAAGACATCATAACTTCCGGCCAATGAACCATTGGAGTTAAGCAGAAATGAAGCTTATGAGTTCCTAAATCAAGAGTGTCTCCCTCTTTAACAACTATTTTCTTATCTTCTAAATTAAGTTCTGGGAAGAAATTGTGGATAAAGCCAAAAGTCTTTAAGTTTCCGACCACTTTAGTCTCAGGATGACGATATAAAACCTGAGTTAAGTTGTAAGCGTGATCAGGCTCCATATGATGAACAACTAAATAATCTAGTTTTCTTCCATTAAGGACATATTCGAGATTATCTAAGAAAGTTCTTGTTAATGAAGTATCAATCGTATCCATTAGACAGGTCTTCTTATCTAAAATCACATAGGAGTTATAAGAAACACCTCTAGTCAAGGGTAGAAGATTCTCGAACTTATCCAGTCTTCGATCACTACCGCCGACATAATAGAGCTCATCAGCTATTTTTCTTGTACAATGCATTTTCTTTTCTCCCTAATGTAATTATAAAGATTTTTTAAGCTAAATGAAATAATATGCTTACTGGTTCTTAACACCTAAAAAATCATAGATTTCAGCAGGCAGGTTTTCAAAATCCTGAATAACTAAGTTAACTTCCTTCATTTTCTTAAAGGATTCCACTCTTTCAGGTCTTTCAACAGCCACCACTAAACCAGCTTTGGCATTATAGGCACTCTTTACTCCTGAGATTGCATCCTCAAAAACAATGCAATTATTAGGAAGGCAATTCAAAGTCTTCATACCTCTTTGATAGATCATAGGATTTGGTTTGCCTTTAGTTAGAGTGCCATCATCATAAATAATGTTTTCTTCTTTGAACCACTTCAGCAAATCAAAGGTCTTTAAATACCAATCAACATTCGGTTTCATGCTGGCGGTTGCAATAGCAATGGGTATATTCTTGCTGTTCAAGAAAGAAAGAAATGATTTAATTCCTTTGACTAAATGAAGATTCTTTTGGTCTTCTTCACAAAGCTTCTGATAGGATAGTTCCTTCTTTTCTGCATATTTAGCTACTTCTTCAGGAGTAAAGACTTGGCCAGTCAGATAGGTAAGAATTGCGTTGTTATTCTTCCCATGGATGTTCTCGGCAAAGTCCTCATCTTTCAAAGTAACATTGAACTCATCTTTGGCAAACTTCTTCCAGGAAGCCACATGTTTTTCCTCATCAAAAAACATTGTGCCATTGAAATCAAATATAACGGCTTTTTTCATAGTATTGTCCTCATTAGTTATCTTAGCCTTTGGAAAGCATCTTTCATAGGTTTTCTTTAAATCTTCAAAGGAAACATGGGTGTAGATAGAAGTCGTATTGATGCTTTCATGTCCTAATAGTTCCTGAATAACTCTTAAATCAGTCCCGTTGTTTAATAGCTCTGTAGCAAAAGAGTGTCTCAGCATATGGGGATGCACTTTCAAGGAGAAACCGGATTTTAAAGCTGACTCTTTGACAAGATATTCTAATCCTCTTTCAGTAATCGGACTCCCTTGAGAATTAAGGAAGAGAATACCTTCATCCTTCTTTTCTTTAAGAAGTCTAGGCCTTAAATCTTCTTGGTAATCTTCTAAAGCTAGTTTAGCAGTCTTTGAAAAAGGAATTATCCTCTCTTTTGAGCCTTTACCGACAACTTTTACTAATCGCTGTTCCATATCTAAATCAGTTGTCCTTAGGGAAATCACTTCACCAGCTCTTAAGCCAGAAGCAAACATCAGTTCTAAGATAGCTTGATCCCTTTTAGCAAGGAAATCAGTTCTTTTTTTATTGGAATCAAGAAAATCAGTTACTTCTTCAAAAGTTAAAAACTCCGGAAGTTTCTTAGCCTTCTTAGGAGAAGAGATTGTCTCAAAAGGATTATTAGCAAAGTTCTTATAGTGACATAAGTAGCGATAGAAATGCCTTAAAGCAGAGATAGCTCTTTTAATAGAAGCGTGATCAATATTGGCAATATTAAGATCAAGCAGATACATCCTGATTGTCTCTTTATCGACTTGATCCTTTGGCTTATTGGCTTTCTTCAGGAAAAGCAAAAAGGCAGCCACATCTTCCCCATAGCTTTTAGCAGTCAAGGCCGAGTAGCTCAGCACTTGAGTCAGGTAGATGAGGAAATCATTGAGCTCAGGATCATTGATTAATTCAATACGATTAACTATTTCTTTTTTTTCCATCAGCTGATTATAAATGATATTAAGAAAATCGGGATAGAAAAAGCCGCAGCTATTCAAGCTACGGCTGAATTCTACTTTTTTTTAGTCTTCTTAGAAGGTTTCTTGGCTCCAGGTTCAGGCTGGATATAATGGCATTTAGGATAGTTAGAGCAGCCAATGAAGGTCTTTCCCCAACGACTCTTTTTCTCAATCAAGTGTCCAACATGACACTTAGGACAGATAGGAGCATCAGCGGGGATTACTAAGGGTTTCTTCTCAGTGGAGATTTCCTTTCCGTCAAGGGATTCCATATAGTTGCACTTAGGATAGTTAGAGCAGCCGATGAAGTCACCCTTTCTTCCATGTCTTTTAACTAAGGGAGCACCGCATTTAGGGCAAGTCTTGCCTTCAATGACATCCGGTTTAGGTTTTTCGATATAGTTGCACTTGGGATAGTTAGAGCAGCCAACAAAGTCACCGAACTTTCCGTGTCTCATAACTAATGGGGCACCGCATTTAGGACAGTTACGTCCAACTTCCTTAGGGGCAATTTTTTCCATCTTTTCATCAGCTTCATTGAAGAAAGTCTGGAATTCATCCCAGAAGTCTTTAAGAAGCTTGACTTTATCAGTCTTTCCATCAGCAATGGAATCCAAATTGTTTTCCATCTGAGCAGTATAGCTAACATCCATATACTTCGGGAAATGCTTCTCTAATTCATCAGCGGTAAGAATACCTTGATCAGTAGGAACTAGACTTCCCTTCTGATTTTCAATGTAGTCTCTTCCAAGTAAAGTGGTGATAGTCGGTGAATAGGTAGAAGGACGGCCAATGTCGTTCTCCTGCATTAATTTAACAACCTTACCTTCGTTGTATCTAGCCGGAGCCTTAGTGAAGTGCTGCTCTTTAGTGGCATCCTTCTTCGGTAAGACACTGCCTTCTTTTAATTCAGGGAGCTTAGAAGGAGCTTCACTATCTTCATATTTGCCATAGACCTTTGAATAACCATCAAAGACAGGCTGAGTAGCAGAAGTAGAGAAATCATAGCCGTTTCCTTCAAGGACTAGAGTCGAGACACTAGTCTGTTTAGGAGCCATTAAACTAGCTAAAGCTCGATCGTAGATCAAGCAATAAAGCTGGTATTCATCCTTAGCTAAGAAAGGTTTGACGACTTCAGGAGTAAGCTTGATGTCAGTAGGACGGATAGCTTCGTGAGCATCCTGAATATTCTTATCAGCCTTCTGCATATGGACTTTGCCTAAATAGCTTTCACCGAAGTTAGCAGTAATGAAGTCCTTAGCGGCATCCTTGAATTCATCAGACAAACGAGTGGAATCAGTTCTCATGTAAGTGATTAAACCAGTAGGATTGCCGTTGATTTCTTCGCCTTCATAAAGCTTCTGAGCAACAGCACTAGTCTTCTTAATGGAAAAATGGAACTGAGAGAAGGCTTCCTGCTGCATAGTGGAAGTAATGAAAGGAGGTTTAGCTTCTCTTGATTTGATTTCAGTCTTTAAGGACTTTACGACAAAATCGTTTGGTAAACTGGCAAGAATCTTAGTGGCTTCTTCATCGTTATTAACCTTAATAGGTTTACCTTGATATCCGGATAAGTCAGCTTTAAGGCTATCGGCAAAGACAGCAGAGATAGTCCAATATTCAACAGGGACAAAGGCTTTAATTTCCTTTTCCTTATCAACAATAAATTTTAAGACTACCGACTGAACACGGCCAGCTGAACGGGACTTAATCTTCTTCTGTAAAAGGTAAGAAAGACGGTAGCCCATCAATCTATCAATGATTCTTCTGGTTTCCTGAGATTCAACTAGCTTTAAATCAATAGTACGAGGATGCTCTAAAGCTTTTAAGATGGCCGGCTTAGTGATTTCATGGAACTCAAGTCTTTTAGTGGTGTTGACATCAAGATTAAGAACCTGAGCTAAATGCCAAGAAATAGCTTCTCCTTCACGATCAGGATCGGTTGCCAGATAGACATCATCGGCTTTGGCTAGAGCTGCTTTAAGTTCTTTGACTACTCCGACTTTGTCAGTTGAGATTTCATAGGTAGGTTTGAAGTCGTGATCAACATCAACTCCTAAACCCATCTTTCCGGAACTGGCTAAATCACGGATATGGCCTTTACTAGCCATTACCTTATAGTCATTTCCTAAAAACTTACCGATTGTCTCGCACTTATGTGGAGACTCGACAATTATGAGTTTCATTTTGCGCACACTCCTGAAATCGTTTTACTATTATTAAGAGGTCGAACCCGTTTGTCAAGAAGGTTTTTTACTCTTAGCATAGCTAAGAAGATTTTTTCTCCTTACCTTTAATACAACTTTTCCTTTAAGCATTCAACAATATCTTTAGCACAGAGAACACTTCTAGCCCCATCAGCAATTAAAGAGTTAGTTAAGTCATCGCCAGTGATATTACAAGGTAGAGCCATTATTTCTTTATTATTCTCAATAGCTATTCTTACTGAGGAAGAAGTGCCAGAGCGGTTTTTGCCTCCTCCGACAAAGACAGTCTCACTTAATCCTACTAATAGTCGGTTACGGAAGAGAAAGTTCTCTGGTTTAGCTTTTCCAAGGGCCGGGTATTCAGAAACCACCAAGCCGTTACCTTTTACACAGTATTCATATAATCCCTGGTTTTCATAAGGATAGGGTTTATCGATTCCTGATCCGATAACAGAAACAACAGGTGCATTTAAATTCCTGGCGGCTTCCATACTGACTTGATCAATTCCTTTGGCCATTCCGGAAACTATCACTACTTCATTGTTCATCAGCTTTTCAACTTCTTGAATCAGATTGTAGACAGTATCAGATTGATAAATAGTAGGATTTCTTGTTCCAACGACTGTTAAACGGTATTTAGAAGAGAGAAGTTCTTTCTTCCCATAATAATATAATAGGAAAGGGGGATTAGAAATTCTTTTAAAGCATTCAGGATAATCACTATCACAGATAGTAACAAAATTGGCTTTAGTATTTTGATAACACAGTTTAGATTCCTCATCAGAGATTGGTCTTTTTGCTTTGATATCCTTATAGATACCTGTCCAATCACCACCATTGCTTACTGACAGAGTCAAAAGAACATCGCGAACATTTAAGGACATATAAGAAAAGCCTCCTACCGACTATTTAGTCTAAGGAGGCAATATTTCTAAAATAGTTTCAATTGCTCAACTCCGTTAGCCATATCTTTGATAGGCTCAAAGGAGAGACGGTGAACACCTTTTATATAGCCATATTCTTTTAAGGCATCTAGATGCTTTTTAGTTCCATAGCCTTTGTTTTCTTTGAAATCATATAGAGGGTATTTCTTATCTAACTCAATCATATAATCATCACGAGTAACCTTAGCTAGAATTGAAGCCGCTGCTACCGCAATTGAAGTAGCATCTCCTTTTGGTATTGATAAAAGTGGAATATCAGTATGAAGCGACATGTAATCAGTAATTATATAATCAACTTTCTGCTTTTTTAAGATGCTATCTAGACAGGTTTCCATTCCGACACGATCAGCTTCAAGAATATTAATTCTATCTATTATTTCAACTGGAACCAAACAGACAAAATAAGCTAAAGCGTTCTTCTTAATGATAGGAAATAACTCTCTTCTCTCTTTATCAGTTAGCTGCTTTGAATCATTGATTAAAGGATTACTAAAGTCTTCTGGTAAAACCACTCCAGCAGTACTGACAGGTCCAGCTAAAGGACCGCGTCCAGCTTCATCGAATCCAGCTATAAAAGTAACTTTGTTTTCTTTTCTTATTTTCTCATCGAAAAGATAAAGTTTACTCTTCATCAAGAGAAATCCTTCCTAACTGTCCGGAACGGAATTCAGTTAGAACCATATTTCTAGCCCGTGAGGTATCAGGCTTAGAACCGCTGATTAATAGCTTGCGGCTTAAAGCAATCTTCGAATAGATTTCTTCATAGGTTCCTGATAAATCTATTTGATAACGATCAATGAGATTCTTAGGATACCTAGTAATAAGAATATCCAAAAGATAGTCAGTTAAAGCAACAATAGGAAGTATCTCCATCTTTACCGAACCTAAAAGAGCAAGCTTAGCAATAACATTCTTGTTCTCATAGTTAGGCTCTAGAATCCCAGGAGCATCAAAAATCTCCACTTGTGAAGAAATCTTAATTAATGGTTCTGACCTAGTTTTACCAGGCTTATTCTCAACGGCCGCCTTCTTTTTGCCAGCCAAACAATTGATAAAGGTTGATTTACCGACATTAGGTATGCCTAAAACAATAAACCTCTTAATAGGAAGCGGGAAACCTAAACGTAAGAATCTTTGATCTTGGCTAGTCCTGACATTAGCTAGATACTTAAGCATTCCTTTAGAGGCATTAGGATCTCTTAAGTCAAAAGAGAAAGGTTCAATTCCTTTAGCTTTATACTTTTCTAGCTGCTTTGAAAACAAAACCTGATCAGCAAGATCGGCTTTTGAAAAGACATAGACTTTAACCTTGTTTTGAGTGATTTTATCTAAATAATCAGGAAAGGAAGAATAGGGAGCTCTAGCATCACCTATTTCAATTACACCATCACATTGTTTAAGCTTTTCAGTTATTTTCCCAAGAGCTTTTTTCATATGTCCTGGGAACCAATTAATCTCATTGATATTATACATATATTTGTTTTTATATTTATTTTATAACAGTTCTTTGATTTTGTAAAATTTAAAGATAATTGTGGGGTTTCGTTGAGGTTTATTGACCGTTTTTAAGCTTTCTTAAATAAATGAACCTTTCTTGGCATACTTCTTTTAACACTTTCCAATTATTGTTTCCAATATGCTTTTATTTGTAATTTATTTAAAATATAATAGTAATGATATTGAGGGTTTTAAAGATGAAACTTAAAGACAATCTTCGTTTCTTAAGAAGAAAGGCCGGTTTGACGCAGGCCGAGTTAGCCAAGAAGTTGCATATCAAGCAGTATAACATCTCCGATTACGAAATTGGCAGAATTGAACCAAATATTAATACTTTGATTAATTTTGCTGAGGTCTTCAATGTCTCTATTGATTTCTTAGTTGGACGCAAATCTAAGAACGATGATAAGACTGACATCGAGAGCAATGTTGATAACTACATCAACCAGATGCAAATCGACAAGCATCTTATTGCCATCAACGATTCCATCAAGGATCTTGATGATGACAAGAAGAAGAAGGTCTCCGACAGCGTCAAGTTTATTGTGGATACTTATTTAAAGTAGTTCTTTAAATAATTAGTTCAGCAATCCTTTTAGGTATCTACTAGAAATCCATTTGCTAGATAATAATATTTCTTGTTAAAAAAACTCAGAGGCATTACTTCTGAGTTTTTCTTATTCAAATTAGAATCCGACAGCTCCGGTTCTATCTCTAATGAAGCGATTAACGTTATCAACAGAGATTCCAAGAGCTAAAGATACTTCATCATTGAAGAGGGACAGTAAGTTATTGAGAAGCTTGTGATCAAAGTCGGATAGAGGCTTATTATTCTTCTTCCTGACTTCCTTGTATTCACTTAGCGTTTTAATAACACGGCAGATGTCTTTGCGGCTTCCAGAGGAGATTACTGATTGAAAATAGACTTTTCTCTCCCTAGGATTAACTTCAGGATAGCTTTCTAAGGTCTTTAAGGAATCAATCAAAGCCAAGGCTTCTTCCTTGCTCATGACAGGCCTTAAGATCGAATCAGCCTTTTCAACAGGAACAAAACAACGATAGCCCTGGTTAAAGTCATATGGGAAAACCGGCTTTAAAACAAAATACTTACTTGGCCCATTGCCAAAGTCCTTTTCAGTAGTGGTCTCAATTTTAAAAATCTTGCCATTTTTATCAATGACCTTATCACCAATTTTGTACACCTTGTCCCTCCCTTTTTAACCATAGAAACAGCAGGCTTAGTATTTACTCTAAGCTGGGTAACCGTTGAAGATTTACTATGTTGAACGACTCAGCAGTTGCTCATTGCTATTATATTTTAGCAAATTTTAGGCAAAAAAGTAAGGGTTTGTTTGCTTTTTGAGCATTTTCGTCTTCTTTTAATTCTTTTTATTATCAGTTATAGCCCTTAAATACTGATTAAGCATTGTTTTGCAAAGCCGTTCTTTAATAAGTTATACCATAAAAATATGAGTTTAATGTTTTATGGATAAAAGAAAGAAATATACAACAGCCTTGGCATCATCTGCTTTTTTGTTTACCTTAACAGCTTGCACAAATCCTTTTATTAGCACCAGCAAAGTTAGCTCATCAAGTGTTGGTACCAGTGCCAGTACAGGCCTTAGTTCCTCTTCCACCGGCCTTAGTTCTTCATCTACTACTAGTAGTTCTTCTTCAAGCGATCCTAACCCGGGTTATATTAAGAAAGACATAGATTACTGTGCTATAAACAGGAAATCTTCCTATGCCCCTTCTAAAGGAAAACAGAAGGCCTTAGTAATATTAGTTTCCTTTTCTGATGGGTACTATTCAATCACTGATGGATTCATCAGCAAAATTAATAAATATTATTTTGGAGCTAAGACTGACACTCCTTATAATTGGAACTCTTTAAGTACCTACTATTCAACTGCTAGCTTTGGAAAGCTAGAACTAACAGGTAAGGTAACAGCTGTCTATAATGCTACGGTTACTTCTCAATCGATAAAAACATCTGATAGAAGCCTTTCAGACCTTTACTCAGTCTATGATGATGCTATAAGCAGCATTCAGGCAGGTACACTTAAAGCTTCTGATGGCTCGACTATTAATCTTGCTGATTTTGATAACAACAATGATAACTTTATCGATTCTCCAACCTTCATAACTAATGTCTACGATGACAAAATCTGGGGATCTACTTTTTGGCCTCATATGAGTAATGCTGAAGGCGAAGGTGAAAAGAAACACCTCTTTGGAACTTACAGTTCCACTAATATGGGACATATCACTGATAATTATTCAGGTGGGGCAAGAACCGCTATTCATGAGCAAGGGCATGTCTTTGGACTTGATGACTACTATGATTATTCGGACGCTATTGATGAGAATTCCACTCAGATTGACCTAATAGGCGGAGCCGATATGCAGGACAATACCGTATTTGATTGGAACCCTTATTCTAAGATGCTGATGGACTGGGTTAATCCCTATGTCATTGATGGAACCAAAAACAGTGTGACCCTGACAATTGAACCTGGCTCTACTTCAGGGGACTGCGTCCTAATTCCGGCTAACTATAGTACCTGGAATGGCACCCCTTATGATGAATACTTACTATTAGAATTATTCACTCCTAATGGCAACAATGAACTCGACTGGAAATCTTGGAAATCATCTTATTCTGCTGATTTAGGGTTTGGCGGTATCCGTCTCTACCATGTTGATTCCTGTCTTTATGGCTATAGCGATACAGACACGCTCGGAGCTTGGATTGATGATCCTAAAAATACTACCTACACAGAAACCGAGACTTTCTGCAATTCCCGTTTAGCAAAAGATTATGGCTATACTCACTTACCAAAAGAAGATGCTGACTGCCACCAGATTCAATTAATCCAGGCTGGCAAAGTAAATACCTTTGGAAGCACTGATGAAACTGTTAATCACACGCTAACTTCAGCTGATTTGTTTAAGAGCGGTGATAAATTCACCTTCTCGGGCTATAAAGATTTCTTCCCTAAAGAAACAACAATGGATAATGGGGAAGACTTCAACTATACTATCGACTTCAAGAGTGTCACAAGTTCTAAGGCTACTATTAATATTACTCTCAATAACTAGTTTAGATTAATTGATCAAACAAAAAAACGAACACTTTTTGACAGGTGTTCGTTTTAACTTTTAGATGGCGGAGCAAGAGAGATTTGAACTCTCGCTAGGATTACTCCTACTACGTCCTTAGCAGGGACGCCCCTTCACCAGCTTGGGTATTGCTCCAGATAGTAACCTAAAAGCCTTATTATTATTGTGATTTTTAGTTGAATAGTCAAGTAATAATAAGGCTTAAGGCTTTATTTAATCATTATAGGGGAGAAAGTATCTTATTTTTTGTTAGGCAGCAAGCTTGTAATAGACAGTGATGGAATAAACAGAGACAGGATAATCACTAGGATTAGCAATATAGATGCTAGCAGCATCATCAGCATAATAGGTGTATAAAGCGCCTTTGTTTTCGCCAGTAGTGGTATCTCCATGAGTCAAAGCAGTTCCAGTAGCATCGGTGCCAGCATAAACCTTAAGGTTATCATATGTGCCAAAAACCTCAATATCGATAGCACCAATCTTAGCGTTAGTTAAGTTAGTGGTGACAGATGCAGTAGTAGTATCGGTTTTTGCAGCAAAATCAAACTCCATATTAAATTTAGAATTAACAGTTACAGAAGCTAGTGTAAATTCAGTAGTTGTTTCTAGATTAGTGGAGGTTAAGATAGCCTTTTTAGAATAGGAAGAAATATCCTTAGTGATATTAAATTTGCAGGTAACAGTAGTAGCTCCTACAGTAGCAGTAATGTTGCAGGTTCCCTCAACTAAAGTAGTAACTAAGCCCTTAGTATCAACAGTGGCCTTAGCGGTATCAGAAGAAGCCCAGGTTACAGTCTTAGAATCAGTAGAAGCGGCAGTAGTAACTGAAGCAGTCAACTGATAAGTCTCGGTAGCTTTGACGGTTTCAACATATGTGTTAAGAGCAACAACAGGAGCAGTTAAAGTAGTTGCATCAGCCTTGGCTAAATCAGTAACCATGAAATCAATATACTTATATCCAGAGTTATAGCCGATAGCATAACCAGTAACAGTGTAGTAAGTTCCAGTGACAAGCTTAGTGGTACCGTTATACTTGGTAGGCTCAATGATAACAGGGGCATCAATAACGTTAAGGCAATCATATCCGTTATAAGTAGTAGCAATTGTCTTATAGGTGTACTTAACAAAGAGACCACGTCCGCCATTTGAAGCAGGGTTAAGGTTCTTAATACTAGTAGCTTTAGCAATAGTAAGTTCAGTCGCTTCAGTGGTAGTTGCATCATCAGGCTTAATTAGCTTAGTTACAATAGTTTTAATCTTGTCATCAGACCCGTCAAGTTTTCCGGTAGCGCCAAACTCCATCTCGTTGTTGTGGACAGTGGAAATACCATTAACCTTTACATAATCGCCAACAGCATAATTGGTAAAACCATAGACATAAACAGAAGTGGTTCCATCATCAAGCATGAAGCCAACACTATTGGTTCCACCAACGGTTCCTTTAACAATGTAAGCCTTGTTAGCATAAGTCATAGTACTAATAGCAACATACTTTTCTCCGCCAGCCTTAACAGTGATCTCATATTCAGAGAAAGTCTTAGGTCCAGCAGTTAAAGCAGCCTTGATGGTAGTAGTTCCGGCAGCAACACCAGTAACAGTACCAGTAGCATCAACAGTGGCAACTGCAGTATCAGATGAGGTCCAGGTGTAGCTACTAGCAGCAGTAGCAGTAGTTTCAGTACTAGTAGAAGCAATCTCGAAATGAGTAGTACCAGCGACATCAAGAACGTTCTCAGTAGGAGTTAAAGTGACCTTATCAGTGATTTCAATATCGACAGTATCGGTCTGTCCGCCACAAGCAATAGTAATGGTAGTAGTACCGTGCTTCTGAGCATAAAGAACCTTGCCTACAGCAGTAACAACAGTAGGATCAGAAGAAGTGATTGCTAACTTACCAGTAGTGATAAGACTAGTGATATTCTGGGTAGGATCAGCAGTGATTTCAATAGTTCTAGTATCATCGCCTGTGTTCCAAGTCTTCTGTAAATCAGTCTTATTGGTGATGCTAAGACTCGTTAAAACCAAGCCCTGACTTGTAGAGGATGCAGCAGGAGTTGAAGTAGAAGTAGCCGGAGAAGATGAAGAAGGATTAGTATTGCAGCCTGCTAACATACCAACCGAGATAAGAGCAACAATCGGCAAGAACATTTTCTTTTTCATGATAATCCTCCTATTTAAATTACCATTTTGCCCTGTAGAAACTACTAGGGCATTTATATAAAACGGGCTAACCCGTCTTACACCTTATTGAAAGAACGTCTCGTCCTGAATCCTCTCAAGAAGCTTTTCATACTTGCTCTTCTTGACTAGGCCGCGGATAGTGAAGACTATCCCCATAACTAACATAACAAAGCCGATAACAAAGCAGACCATGGAAACATAGAATTCAGGGCAGGTGACAACAATGTAATCAACAGTAGGCTTATTAGAAAGAACTAGGAAGATAATAGCTAAGATGAGAATAATGGTTCCCACACAGTTTAAGGACATGCCAGAAGCAAAGAAGTTGCGGCCTCTTTGAATCTCAGCGTGGCTTGCAGCTGCTAGGGTCTTAGTTTCCTGAGCGGTAATGCCATGGTGAATCAGATGCCCACAGCGAGGGCAGATATACTCAATCTGAGTACTTTCATCGATTTTACCTTCAGAGCAGGCTAAAGAGACTTTCTTACTCTCAATCTTGTTCTCATCGATTTCTTCTCCACAGTGAGTGCAATACATTCTTAAGCCTCCGCTTTATCTAAGTCGACTAAGCCAGTAGAACCGCTAGGGATGATCTGATAGACGAGATTTCCGCTAGTAGTCTTATGAGGGACATAAACGCCAGTGATAGTGAAGCCATTGACGTTGTTTTTAAAATCATCAGCTGAATAATAGTGGTTGGAATTATTAGGATCACCTTTATACATGAAGGGGACATAGATGTTGAAAGGAGCATCGCTTAAATATATAGTTGTTTCATCTCCGGCGGTATTCTGATAGACGCTCTTTACATGAACGGTATCAGTAATATTAACTGAACAGTAAAGAGACTCAAAGACCGTGTTTTTTAAATCAGCCTTAGCATAATTGAAAGTATAAAGCTGGAACTCTTCAGTATTATCAGCGGCCTTAATTAAGACCTGGACATCGTTTTCATCAGTAGAGTAACGGATGAAACTGCAGCCTGACATCTGGAAACCGAAAGTATCGCTATCAGTGCAGGTTCCGCAAAGCTGTAAGTAAGAGCCAATCTTAGTAAAGGTAGAAGAAATCTCAGTGGCACCAGTGAAGATATTCAATCCGGCATATTCGCCCCATTCATGGGTGTAAGGATTCTGAACAATCTTCTCTACGCCTTCATATTTATCCGCGGAATAGAAATTCTGGATATAAAGAACATGGTTAGAATAGCCAGCGACAGTTCCAAGAACACGGATCTTAGCGTTGTCGTAAGGATTTTCATAAGTGGAATCACTTAATTCCTTAATGACAGCTTTTTTAATATCAAGAAGAGAAGTGTCTTCATAATCGCCATAATTGAATAAAGGATCAGTTCCGCCGCTGAAAAGATTAAGCTTTTCAGTCTTAGCCTGGGCTTCAGCAGCTAAGAAAGTATCCTGATAGGTAGGCATCTTATCAAGAGCCTTAACATAACTCCAGCCATTCTGGACAATCGCTAAGTTCAATAAAGTAAGGGTAGAGTAATCAGCATCTTTGACAGTTTCATTGATCCAGACACAGGATAAATAACGGGTGCCGGTAGAATCGAATTCCGGAGCCTGATAAGAGGTGATCGGAGCAGAAACGACAATAGTGCCATTCTCATCAGCGGCCTTTAACTGAGCCTTGGTATAATTAGAGGCACCTTTTCCCCATTCTTCAATCTTTCCGGTGGATTCAGGAGTATCAATACCATAGAAACGGCCTTTGATAGTCGTTCCAACAGTAGTATCATAGCCAGTCGTTATCAGAGGCTCAAAATGAGCGGTATCGCCATCGATAGCTGTCTTTAAAGTCACCTGGCCGACACCATCAGTAAAGAAACTGTGGTTCTTGTAATCAAGAGTAAGATGAAGATCCTTAGTATAGTCATGCTCTTGGAAAGAAGAGCTAGTGCTGTCGTTAGTAGTTGTTGTAGAGCTAGAAGCAGAATTTTTATCACAGCCAGTTAATACAAAAGCCGGAAGTAAGAAAAGAGCTAGGCAGATTTTTAATTTGTTTGTTTTCATTTTCTCCCCCCTTACATTGCTAACTGCGTCTGATTCAAGGCGTCAGCGAAAGCTGTATCAATAGTCTTAGTGCCTAAACAGACTTGTGAAATAATGCCACCAACAGCGTCTCTTGCTGTAGCAGTTCCCTTAAAGCAGGCAGTATTGTAGTATTTGCCAGCAATATCGTTATGGACAACATCATAGACTTTTCCGATATAATCGTATTCTTCACCTAAAGTCATATCGCCAGAATCAACTAAGGAAGCATAAGAATCAGTAAGATAAGAAGATTCCCTGACTGGGACATAGCCTTCAGAGCCACGGACACATAACCTCATATTGAGATCAGTGGAAGTAATGTACTTTAAGAACTTCCAGCCATATTTAGCCTTTAAGCCATCAGTGTCATCCTTAGCCTTAAGCATACAAAGAGAAAGACCCTGGGAAACATATTCAGCATTAGCGGAATTGAAAGCAGGAACACGGGCTACACCGACTGTAAAGGCCTGACCAGAAGGTGCACTATAGCCAGAACCGCCGGTTGAACCAATCGAGAACAAAGTCTGAGCCTGCTGAAAATACTGTGAACCATAGACTCCGGAAATTCCTTTAGTTGAGAAAAGCTTTTTATCATAATAGCCTTTAAGCTTAGTGACCATAGCTTTAGATTGATCGTTATTGAAATCAGCAGAACCAGTCTTATCGGCATTCAGAGAAACAAAAGGAATATTGTTCTGCATAGAATCAGTGATAAATAAATTAGAATCAGAATCATAGAAAGCCGGCCATTCAAGTTTACTATTTGAACCTAATACTTCAGTTTTATTATTGACAATAAACTGACAGAAAGTCATAAATTGGTCCCAAGTAAGCCCATTTAAGAACTTATTGACCTTTTCACTTGAATTTAAAGTTGAATCATACTTAGCAGCAAAAACATCAA
>ENA-UOOE01000410-UOOE01000410.1-fermentation-metagenome-genome-assembly--contig:-NODE-410-length-42488-cov-45.993095_pt1 | contig 42488 bp, 40 predicted proteins | sample MGYA00245776_ERZ724021 | MGnify/ENA primary metagenome ERZ724021 (study PRJEB28704, sample SAMN03018321) | fermentation metagenome | biome: anthropogenic terrestrial biome; feature: soil; material... | reverse complement strand
GAGCCTCAGCCGAAGGGTGTATTCGCCTTTTTCAGTCACCGCGAAGACTTTTCCGAGAGCGGCGTAAATACGGATGATTTCGGGCTGCTCTATCACTTCGAGGGCGTCGCCGCGGAAACCGGTCAGTATTTGCGGCGATTCTTCGGAAAGCTTTTTGACGACTTCCTTTACTTCGTCCGTCATCCTGTCCGTCACGACGACAATTCTGGGTTCTGTACAGGAGCTGTCGATTTTGATTTCAATCTGCATCTCGTCACCTCCCTGCTGCGGTCATTATACGGGAATAAAGGGAACGTTTTCACTGCTTTTCGATAGACGGTCGTTTTTTCCGCATAATCGGCATCCGGATTCTCCATTTAGGGCAAATCAGGAATCCGCCGCCGGAATTTTATTTTTGCGTCAGTCCGGCGCTTTTATGCTTTCTGTAATAAAAGACCGGCAGCCCCAGAAGCGTGATGCCGATGCCGACCAGCGACCTGACCGGGTCGCTGAAAACGGTGCTGAAAAGAATATACAGCCCGCCGAGGACTCCGACGGCGGGGGTGAACGGATAGAGCGGCACCCGGTAGCTGCCCTGCGGAAGAGTCGTATTCTTTCTCAGAACGAACACCCCGAAAACGCCCATCGTGAAAAAAATCCACAGAACGAACACGAGCAAATCCGTCAGCGTGTTAAAGGTCCCTGAAAAGATATAAATCACCGCCAGGACGCTCTGGCAGAGAAGAGCGTTTGCGGGTGTCCCCAGTTTGGGATGAACCTTGCCCAGAAACCTGGAAAACGGCAGCTCTCCCTTTTCACCCATGGCCTGAGGCACCCTTGCCGCGGTCATCAGATACCCGTTCAGGGCGCCGAAGGTGGAGACCATGATTCCGGCGGTGATGAAGGCGCCTCCGCCGCTGCCGAACAGGGCTTTCGCCGCGTCCGCGCCGGGCGTTGCGGACGCCAGAATCGTCTTGAAAGGCAGAACTTTAAAAATAGCGAGGTTGAAGGCGATATAGACGAGCATGACGAAAAGGACGCCCAGGGAAATGACTTTCGGCAGCGTCTTGGCCGGTTTTCTGACTTCCCCCGCCATGTTTGTGACGCCGATCCAGCCGTCGTAAGCCCAGAGGGTCCCCAGAATGGCGGCGCCGAATCCGGCCCCGGATGCGGAAGCTGTCTGCAGACCGCCGTATCCGGGCGCGGCGCTTGAAAAAAGGCCGAAAGCGATAATCGCCACAATCGGGACCAGCTTGCCCACCGTCGCGACGGTCTGAATCACGCCGCCGTACCGGGTCGACAGGATGTTCATGACCAGAATGAATGCCAGGGCAGAAACCGCCAGCAGCTTCTGCTGGAGAGGATTCAGCGGCAGAAAAAAACCGGAATAGGTCGCAAAGGCGATGGCCTGCGCGGCGACGGACGCCGGATACGAGACGACGGTCTGCACCCAGCCCAGAAGAAACCCGGCCGGCTTTCCGTAAAGCTCTTCCAGGTAGGTGTAAAGCCCTCCGGATTTTGGGATTGCGGACGTGATTTCCGCGATGGAAAGCGCGGAGGCCAGCGTGATGACGCCCCCGGCCGCCCATGCCAGAAGGCTGAGGGACGGCGTGCCTGCGTCTTTCAGCACGATTCCCGGCTTCAGAAAACTTCCCGAGCCGATTATCATGCCCACCACGATGGCCAGCGCTTCAATAAAATTGACTGTTTTTTTCATCGACTTTCTTCTCCTGCAACTGTTTTTTTGAACTCAAAAACCGTATATCAAACGATACGCAGTTCAAAGAACGGCTCTGAACTGCGTATCGGCGGCTTGCGGAATTTTCTCATGAAACAGGTCTTTATGGACCTGAAAAGCGATAATCTTTTTTTATTATACGCCCGAAAGCCTTCAATGGAAAGTTTTTCTCCGCAATTTCGACGTGCCCGTCCCGTCGAATTTTCAGCCATGTGCCCGATTTTTCAAAACCGACGCAATTTTTTCGGTTCCCCTTTACTTTACCGTGATAATAAGGTAATATAATGATGTACTTTCAACAAGGCGAATTTACTGAGAAATGAGGAAAATCCATTGATAAAAAGAATCGTGAGCCTGTTTTTGGCCGCCGCTCTTGCGCTTTTCGCCGCCGGCTGCTCTTCCTCTCCGGCCGTTTCGTCGAAGGCGTCTTCCTCGGGGACCGCGCAGGACGGCTGGAGCAAAATCAAATCGTCCGGGAAACTGGTGCTCGGCCTCGACAAGGCTTTTCCGCCGATGGGATACGTGGATACGCAGACCGGCGAGCTGGTCGGCTTCGACATCGACCTGGCCAGGGAAGCCTGCAAACGCCTGGGCGTCGAGCTCAAACTTCAGCCGATCGACTGGGACAACAAAACGGCGGAGCTGAACAACGGCAATGTGGACTGCCTGTGGAACGGCTTTTCCAAAACGGCAGAGCGGGAAAAAGAGTTCGCGCTGAGCATCCCCTACATGAAGAACCACCAGATTATCCTGGTAAAATCCGGCTCAAGCTACAAGGGCCTGAAGGATTTTAAGGGCAGGACCGTCGGGGTGCAGGCGGATTCCAGCGCCGAAACGGCCCTGAACGACAGCCCGGATTTTAAAAGCGCGCTCAAAAGCGTTGTAAAAATCGACGACTACAGCAAGGCGGTGCTCGAAATCCAGAACGGCACCATAGACGCCATCGCCATCGACGAGATTGTCGCCCGGTATTACCTGACGAAAAATCCCGGCGCCTATACGATCCTGAAGGATGAAAACGGAAAAGACGCTTCGCTTGCCACCGAGGACTACGTCGTGGCCTTCCGCAAAACCGACGCTTCGCTGAAAGAAAAAGTTGAGGGCGCCTTGAAGGCGATGGCGAAAGACGGGACCATGGCCAGGATTTCTAAAAAATGGTTCGGGGCCGACGTCACCACCGTCGAAAAATAATCGTCCCCTGTCGACTCGTCGGCACAGGGCCGCAAGAAAAGCGGCTTTGTGTCGATGATTTTCGCGTCCGAGGCCGAATCCGCGCGCCCGTTTCGGCAAATCTTCAAGGGAGGACCGAAAACCCCATGAACTACTCCATTCTGCTTTCGCAGATGCTGGAAGCGTCCCTGATGTCGCTCCGCCTTTTCTTTTCGACCCTGCTGTTCTCCGTCCCGCTGGGACTGCTTGTCGCGGCGGGGCGCCGGTCGAGGGTAAAGCTCGTCAGCTGGCCCGTCCGGATTTACATTCTGCTGATGCGCGGCACCCCGCTGATGCTTCAGCTTCTGTTTATCTTTTACGGGCTGAAGCCGCTGACGGGCATCCAGTTGGATCGCGTCTTTGCCGCCCAGGTCGCCTTCATCCTGAACTATGCGGCGTATTTTGCGGAAATCTTCCGCGGGGGCATCGACGCGGTTCCGCGGGGCCAGTATGAGGCCGCCAAAGTGCTCGGCTTCACCAGGCGCCAGACTTTTTTCCGCATTGTCCTTCCGCAGGTCTGCAAGATGATTCTGCCGCCGATGAGCAACGAGTTCATCAACCTGGTGAAGGATACGTCGCTGGCCCAGGTCATCGGTGTCACCGAGCTGCTGCGGGTTACGTCCGACTGGGTTTCTTCGGCCGTGAGCATGGTGCCCTTTGCCGTGGCCGCCGTGTTTTACCTGGCGATGAATGCCGTCGTCACCCGCTGCTTTGCGGTCGCGGAAAAGCGCCTGGACTATTACCGCTAAAGGGGGAAAACTGGGATGCCGATACTGACTGCGCGCGAAATCTACAAGAGCTTTGATGGCGCTGGCGTGCTGAAGGGAGTTTCCATCGAGGTGGAGAAGGGGGAGGTCCTGACCATCATCGGGCCTTCCGGCTCCGGGAAAAGCACCCTGCTCCGCTGCATCGCGCAGCTTGAGACGGTCGACCGGGGCGCCATTTCCGTCTGCGGCGACAGGCTGGTCCAAAACGGGAAAGACCGGACCGCCGCGTACTCCGACCGGGCGACCTGCAGCCGGATTTCGCGGCATATCGGGCTGGTTTTTCAGAATTTCAACCTGTTTCCGCATTTTTCCGTCCTGCGGAACATCACGGAAGCGCCCGTCCATGTCCTTGGCAAAAAGAAAGAGGAAGCGGAAGCCGCCGCGCGGGAGCTGCTGAAAAAGATGGAGCTTTCCGACAAAGCGGACGCGTACCCGTACCAGCTTTCCGGCGGGCAGCAGCAGCGCGTTTCGATCGCCAGGGCCCTCGCGATGGACCCCGACATCCTGCTTTTCGACGAGCCGACCAGCGCCCTGGACCCGGAACTCACCGGCGAAATTCTCAAAGTGATCCGGGAGCTTGCCGCCGAGCGCATGACCATGGTCATCGTGACGCACGAGATGGCGTTCGCCCGCGACGTGGCCGACAGGGTCGTCTTCATGGCGGACGGCGCCGTCGTCGAGGAGGGGACGCCGGAGCAGGTGTTCGACAATGCGCAGAGCCGGCGCACAAAAAGCTTTCTGTCCCGCTTCAGCGAATCCTGAACCGTTTTTTCCCGCGGCACCCGGCTGCGCCCTGCGCTTTTTTGCGTACGGCTCGGAATATGGTATAATGGCGGTAGTCACTTTTATAATCACTTTTATAAAAAGAAAGGAAGGATTCCATGGAACGGCAGACACAGCGACCGATTTCCGAGGAATCGCAGCGCCTGCTGCACAAGATGCAGCAAAACGAAGTCAACGAATCAGAAATTTACCGCCGCCTTGCGGCGAGCACAAAAGAAGAGAAAAACAGGCAGGTGCTCTCGCGGCTTTCCCATGAAGAGCAGGTCCATGCGCAAAAGTGGCAGAACTACACCAAACGGGAACTGAAACCGCAGGCCGGAAAGATTTTGTGGAGGGCTTTCCTGTCGAAAATCTTCGGCTTTACCTTCGCGGTCAAGCAGATGGAAAACGGGGAAGAGGGCGCGCAGAACGCTTACGAGCAGCTTTCCCATGAAGTGCCGGAGGCGAAGGAGATTCAGAAAGAAGAAAAATCCCACGAGAACGCGCTGATCGGCCTCTTGGACGAAGAGAGGCTGCGGTACGTCGGCTCCATGGTGCTCGGCCTGAACGACGCGCTGGTGGAGATGACCGGCACCCTGGCCGGCCTGACGCTCGCCATGCAGAACACGCGCCTGATTGCGCTTTCCGGCTTAATCACGGGGATTTCCGCGACCCTTTCGATGGCGGCTTCCGAATTTCTTTCCGCCAAAAGCGAGGGCCGCGCGGATGCGGCAAAATCGAGCGTTTACACCGGCGTGACCTATCTCGTCGCGGTGGCGCTCCTGATTCTGCCCTATCTGCTGCTTTCTCCGCAGCATTACCTGCCTGCGCTGGGGACCATGCTGGCGATTGTCCTGCTGATTCTGGTGGTTTTCAACTACTACATCGCGGTGGCCAAAGACCTGTCTTTTGCCAAGCGGTTCGGCCAGATGGCCTGCATCAGCCTCGGCGTGGCCGCGCTTTCGTTCCTGGCCGGCCTGTTTATGAAGAACGTGATGCACGTCAATATGTAAAATGCCCGCCCGGCCGGTTTCCGCCCCTGCTGCCGCCCGCAGGGGTCTGTTTTTCTGGGAAGCAAAAAAAGTGAAGAACAAACTGCTTAAAAAACAGACGGAGTTTGAAGTGGAAATCTCCATGATGAATCTGTAATTCTCTCTGCAAACATGGTATTATTATGTATACTGTGTGTTGTCGGTCATCGTTGCTTTTGCGGCTGGGCGGCACCTTAAAAGGCGGATATCATGCGCGGGAGGGGATTATGAGATATAAATTTGTATCAGACAGCCATGTCCATACGGACTGCTCTCGGGATGGCACGGACCCGGCGATGATGATGTGCGAAAGCGCGGCACGGCTGGGCCTGTATTCCCTCACCATCACCGATCACTGCGAATGCAACTGCTACCGGGCGGAGGGGTACGACAAATCCATCCGGCAGTCCTGCTTTGAGACGCGCAAGGCCTCGGCCGCGTTCATCGGCCGCCTGCACGTGTTCTCCGGCATGGAAATTGGGCAGGCGACGCAGGACCTTTCGGCCGCTGACGACGCGCTCGGTGCCTGCAAGTTCGATTTCGTGCTGGCGTCCCTGCACCAGGTCAAAGGGAAAAAAGATTTTTCCGACCTCGATTACTCCGCCGAAAAAATCGACGACCTGCTGGAGCGGTACTTCGACGAACTGCTGGGGATTATCGAGTGGGGCCGGTTTGATTCCCTGGCGCATCTGACCTACCCGTGGCGCTATATCAGCGGCGAGCACGGAATCCCAATCAAGCGGGAAAAATGGGCGGGCAAAATCGACGAGGTTCTCCGCCTGCTGATACGGAAGCAGAAGGCGCTGGAGCTGAACACCTCCGGTTTCCGCCAGAAGCTGGGAGTTCCCATGCCGGATTTTCCCATCCTGTGCCGGTACCGGGAGCTGGGGGGCAGGCTCGTTACCCTCGGCTCCGACGCGCACCGCTGGGCGGATGTGGGCGGCGGCGTGGAGCAGGGGCTCGCGCTCCTGCAGAAGGCCGGGTTCCGCCATTTCATGATTTATGCGTCCCATCAGCCGAAAGCGCTGCCAATCAACTGAAAATTCACGGAGGAGTGTTGAAAAATGGACCGACTGTTAGAGCTGCTGAGTGAAAACGCGCGGCTTTCCAATGCGCAGCTTGCGGTCATGCTGAACACGACCGAGGACGATGTCGCCGAACGGATTGCAAAATACGAAAAAGACGGGGTCATCCGGGGCTACAAGGCGCTGGTAAACTGGGAAAAAGTCGATAAAAACAAGGCGAGCGCCCTGATTGAGCTGCGCGTCACGCCGAAACGCGACCGCGGATTCGACGAAATCGCGGGGAAAGTGATGCAGTTCAAGGAAGTGGAGGGCGTTTACCTGATGGCCGGCGGGTACGACCTGGCGGTGATGGTGCACGGCAAAAGCATGCAGGACATCGCCATGTTCGTGATGCGCCGGCTTTCCACGCTGGATTCCGTCCTCTCCACGGCGACCCATTTCGTCCTGACGCGCTATAAGGACGGGGGCGTCGTTCTGGATCCCTCCGAAAAACAGGACGAGCGGGGAAGTGTCTTTAGTGATTGAGTATTCGCGCGTCCTGAACCGCGAGGTGCAGAATCTGCAGCCCTCCGGAATCCGCCGCTTTTTCGACATCGCGAACGAAATGGACAATGTGATTTCCCTGTCGATCGGCGAGCCGGACTTTATGACGCCGTGGCATGTGCGGCAGGCGGGCATCCGCTCTCTGGAGGATGGGAAAACCTGGTACACGCCGAACCGCGGATTTTTGAAGCTGCGGGAAGAAATCTGCCGCTTTCTGCAGCGGCATTACCAGCTGCAGTACGACCCGAAGACGCAGCTTGTGGTGACCGTGGGGGGCAGCGAGGCGATAGACCTCGCGCTGCGGTGTCTGGTCAACACCGGAGACGAAGTGCTGATTCCGGAGCCTTCTTTCGTCTGCTACCGCCCGCTGACCAGCGTGGCGCGGGGGGTGCCCGTGGCGGTAAAGACGAGGCAGGAGGACAATTTCCGCCTGACGCCGCAGCTTCTGCGGGAAAAAATCACCCCGCGGTCGCGCGTGCTGGTGCTGCCGTATCCCAACAATCCGACCGGCGCGGTCCTCCACCGTGCGGACCTTGAGGCGATTGCGCAGGTCGTCAAAGAAAACGACCTGATGGTGGTTTCGGACGAGATATACAGCGAGCTTACATACGGCGACACGCGGCATGTCTCCATAGCCGCGGTGGACGGTATGAAAGAGCGCACCGTGGTGATCAACGGTTTCTCCAAAACGTTCGCCATGACGGGCTGGCGCCTCGGCTATGCCGCCGGGCCGAAAGAGATTATCACCCAGATGACGAAGCTGCACCAGTACGGCATCATGAGCGCCCCGACCACGGCGCAGTACGCGGCCATAGAGGCGCTGACCAACGGCGAGGCGGATATTACCGACATGCGCAGCCAGTACGACATGCGCCGCCGCCTGATTGTGAGCGAGCTGAACAAGATGGGGCTGGAATGCTTCGAGCCGGAGGGCGCTTTCTATGTTTTCCCCTCCATTCAAAGCACCGGCCTCTCTTCGGAAGAGTTCTGCAAAAGGCTGCTGCAGGCCGAGCGCGTCGCGGTGATTCCCGGCAACGCGTTCGGCGAGAGCGGGGAGGGGTACGTCCGGATTTCCTACTCTTACTCCATCCCGCATATCACGGAGGCCCTTTCCCGCATCGCCCATTTTCTCAAAACGCTGTAATGGACGGGTTGGCCGAGCCGGCATACGCCAAAATAAACCTCACCCTCGACATCACCGGCCGCCGGGAAGACGGGTACCACACTCTGCGCTCGGTTCTGCAAAGCATCTCCCTCTGCGACCGGGTCTTTCTTTTTTCTGCGGAAAGCGGAACCGTGACGGTCGAATGTGACGCCGCAGACGTCCCCTGCGGGGCGGAAAACACGGTTTTGCGGGCGGCGGGGGCGTTTTTCCGCCGCAGCGGGGTCTGCGGCGGAGCGCGTTTCAAAATTCAGAAACGGATTCCCCGCCGTGCCGGTCTGGGCGGAGGCAGCACGGACGCCGCCGCGGCGCTCCGGCTGCTGAACCGCTTTTTCGGCGCGCGGCTTTCCGCGCGCGAGCTCCGGAAAATCGGGCTGGAAGCCGGCGCGGACGTGCCGTTCTGCGTCGAAGGGGGCGCGGCGCTCGCGGAAGGGGTCGGGGAGCTTCTACGGCCGCTTCCAGGGCTTCCGCCCTGCACCCTCGTCATCTGCAAGCCGGAGGCCGGAGTTCCCACGGCGGAGGCGTACGCCGCGTTCGACCGTTCCGGCCGGCCCGGGGATGTTTTCACCGGCGCAATGCTTCAGGCCCTGCGCGCCGGGGCGCTTTCCGCAGTCGCTTCGCGCCTTGGCAATGCGTTCGAGAGCGTGTGCGGACTTCCGGAAGTCCGCGGGGTCAGAGACAGGCTGCTCGCCTGCGGGGCGCTCGGCGCGTGCATGACCGGCAGCGGCTCCGCCGTGTTCGGCCTGTTCGATTCCGAATGCCGGGCGTCCCGGTGTGCCAATGCGCTGCGCGCGGAGTATCCCGTCTGTTTTCTGTGCCGGCCCGTCGGCCGCATCTGCGTTTAGGGCCGGCGCGGGACTGTTGAAAAATCGCCGAAAAAGGCGCCGGCTGCAAACAAAAGCCGGCGCCCGTTTTATGTTTATTTTTAAAATCAAAGAGTGCCGAAAATACGGTCGCCCGCGTCGCCCAGACCGGGCACGATGTACCCCTGCTCGTTCAGGTGGTCGTCCACCGCGGCGCAGTAAAGCTGCACGTCGGGGTGGACGGCGGAAAAGGCCCGGATGCCCTCCGGAGCCGCGATGATGCACATGAATTTGATGCATTTGGGATGCTTGCGCTTGATGATGCTGACCGCGTCGATGGAGGAGCCTCCGGTCGCCAGCATGGGGTCCAGCACGATGACTTCGCGCTGGTCGATGTCGTGCGGCAGCTTGCTGTAATATTCGACCGGCTTCAGGGTTTTGGGGTCGCGGTACAGGCCGATGTGGCCCACTTTTGCGGCCGGCACCAGGGAAAGGACGCCGTCCACCATTCCGAGCCCCGCCCGCAGGATGGGGATGAAAGCCAGCTTTCTTCCGGCAATCACCTTGGTCTTTGCAACCCCGACCGGCGTTTCGACCGTCGTGTCTTCCAGCGGAAGGTCGCGCGTCGCCTCATAGCACAGCAGCATGGCGATTTCGCCGACCAGCTGCCGGAAATCCCGGGAACCGGTGTTTTTATCGCGCAGAAAAGTCAGCTTATGCTGAATAAGGGGGTGGTGCATGATGAAAATCTGATTCTCCACTGTTCCTATAGCCTCCGTAAAATTCGCTGAGTCCGATTTAAAGTTCTCCGCGTTCGATTGCCGCAATTTCGTCAATCCGTCTCTGATGGCGACCGCCGTCGAACGGCGTGTTCAAGAAAAGCTTCGTGAACTGCACCGCCTGCTCTTCGTTGATCACGCGCCCGCCGAGACACAGGATATTGGCGTTGTTGTGGTGGCGGGTGATTTCGGCGCAGTAGGCGTTGTCGCAGACCGCCGCGCGGATTCCCTTGACCTTGTTCGCGGCGATGCTCATGCCGATGCCGGTCCCGCAGCAGAGAATTCCTTTTTCCGCGTTGCCGGCGGCGACAAAGTGGGCGACCTTTGCTCCGATGGGGGCGTAGTCCACGGATTTTTCGTCAAACGTCCCGAAATCCCTGTACTCCAGACGGCTGGCTTCCAGATATTTTTTGATGGCTTCCTTCAGTTTGAATCCGCCGTGGTCGGCGCCTAAAGCAATCATACTCTTTCCCCTCCGTTTTTTTATTTTTCAGCGCGCGCTGAGCCTGCGCGGGGCGCAGGTAAACCGGCATCAGCTCGGCAGCGCCCGCCGTGTAACCGGGCGTATAGGCGGCTTCCGCGGCTTTCGCGACCCCGCTCGCGCGCTGGTACAGCAGAATCTCAGGCGGAAGAGAGGGGCGAAGCTTTTGGAACCCGGCACTATTATAGCATAATCTGGCGCCGTCACCAACCAGAAACAGCGGCCCCGCATAGCTTTTGCACTCTTCCGCGAGGTCTGCGATGGAGATCGCCCGGTCCGGGCACAGGCGCTTCAACCCGCCGCCGGCGGCGCGGAAAACCGCATTGTAAACCTGGTGGCAGCGCGCGTCCATCACCGCGCAGACCGTCCCGTCCAGATGGGCGAGGTTCCAGGCGATCGCCTCCAGCGTGGAAACGCCGATGCAGGGCCGGCCGCCCGGCATCGCCAGGCCCTTCACGCTGGCCACGCCGATGCGGATACCCGTGAAAGACCCCGGTCCGGCAGAAACGGCGAACAGGTCCACGCCTGCGAGCGGCGTGCGCGTGCTGTGCAGAAGGCCGGCAATCATCGGCATCAGGGTCTGGCTGTGCGTCAGGCCGGTGTTGCTGTAAAATTCACCGAGGATTTTCCCATCCTGCGTGAGCGCCGCGGACGCGGCTACCGCGGAGGAATCCACCGCCAGTATCTTCATAGCTCCATCCCCTCTATCGAAATGACGCGCTCCCGCTCCGTCCTGCCCGGGGCGAGCCGGATGCGCACCGCGCTTTCCGGAAGCGCGTTTTCGATGTTTTCACTCCATTCGACAATGAGCACCGCCCCGGAATCCAGAAAGTCGAAAAATCCGGTGGAATAGAGGTCGTCCCAGCTTTCGACGCGGAACATGTCGAAATGGTAGATTTTCAGCCGACCGTCGTACTCGTGTACCAGCGCGAAAGTGGGGCTGGAAACCCCCTCCGCCACGCCCAGGCCGCGCGCGATTCCGCGGGTCAGCACCGTTTTGCCCGCGCCCATGCCGCCGAAAAGGGCGAGGACCTCTCCGCCTTTCAGCCGAGCGCCGATTTTCTGCCCCAGAAGCTCGGTCTCTTCCGGGGAGGACGTCTGAAACTGACGCATGCTTTTTTCACTCATTCCACTCAAAACAGCCCGGTGATCCTCCCGTTCTCATCCACGTCGATTGTCTCCGCGGCCGGATGCTTCGGCAGGCCCGGCATGGTGAGAATGTTGCCCGCGTAAGCCACCACGAACCCCGCGCCGTTATTCAGCTTCAGGTCCCGGATATGGACGGTGAACCCTTTCGGACGCCCCAGCAGGGCGGAGTTGTCCGAAAGCGAATACTGCGTTTTGGCGATGCATACGGGCAGGGAATCCGCGCCGAGCGGCGAAAGTTCCCGCAGCGACTTCAGGGCTTTCGCCGTATAGGAAACGCCGTCCGCACCGTAGATTTCACGGCAGATGGTTTCGATTTTTTCCCTCAGCGGGGCCTTGTCCGGATACAGAAGGCGAAAGCGGGAAGGAGCCTGTGCGAGCGCGCAGACTTTTTCCGCAAGGTCGGTCCCGCCGGCGCCCCCGCGGGCGAAGACGTCGCAGGCGGAAAAGCCGGCCCCTCTTTCGCGGCAATAGTCCTCGATATACCGGATTTCGCGCTCCGAATCGCTTTGGAATCGGTTGACGGCGACGACGACCGGGACGCCGAATTTCTTCAGATTGTCGATATGGGCGCCGAGGTTGGCAATTCCCTTTTTCAGGGCGGCGGGATTTTCCCGCGCGGTGTCGTTTTTCGCGGCCCCACCGTGGTACTTCAGGGCCCGCGCCGTCGCGACCAGAACGGCGGCGTCCGGCTTGAGGCCCGCCAGGCGGCACTGGATGTCCATGAACTTCTCCGCGCCCAGGTCCGAGCCGAAGCCGGCCTCCGTGATGCAGTAATCCCCCAGCTTCAAAGCAAAGCGGGTCGCGCGGATGGAATTGCACCCGTGCGCGATGTTGGCGAACGGGCCGCCGTGGATGATGGCCGGCGTGCCCTCCAGCGTCTGGACGAGGTTCGGCTTGACGGCATCCTTCAGCAGGGCGGCCATCGCGCCTTCGGCTTTCAGGTCGTGCGCGTAGACCGGGGCGCCGTCGTAGGTGTAGGCCACGAGAATCCGGCCCAGCCTTTTTTTGAGGTCCGTCAGATTTTCGGCCAGGCAGAACACCGCCATCACTTCCGTTGCGACGGTGATGCAGAAGCCGTCCTGCCGGGGCGTTCCGTTCGCCTTTCCTCCCAGGCCGGAGACCACTCCGCGAAGCTGCCGGTCGTTCATATCCATGCAGCGCGGGACCAGCACCCTGCGGGGGTCGATTCTCAAAGAATTTCCCTGCTGAATGTGGTTGTCCAGCAGGGCGCATAAAAGGTTGTTGGCGGAGGTGATGGCGTGAAAATCACCCGTAAAATGCAGGTTGATGTCCTCCATCGGGACGACCTGCGCGTAGCCGCCGCCCGCCGCGCCCCCCTTGATGCCGAACACGGGGCCGAGCGACGGTTCCCGCAGGGCCAGCACGGCGCTTTTCCCGATTCTTTTCATGGCCTCGGCCAGGCCGATGGAGACGGTGGTCTTGCCCTCGCCCGCAGGGGTGGGGTTGATGGCCGTCACGAGAATCAGCCTGCCGTCTTTTCGGCCGGAGAGCCTTTTCCACAGGCTCTCCTCCAGCTTGGCCTTGTACCGGCCGTAAAGCTCCAGTTCGTCTTCACGGATGCCCAGCTCCGACGCAATCTGCGCGATGGGCCTCAGCTTTGCCTGCTGCGCGATCTCAATATCCGAAAGCATCTTCTCTGTTCCCCCAGCTTTTTCTGAACGGCTTTCTCCATGCCGATAAGAGCACACTATTTTTAAGTATAGCACATTTCCGGGAAATAAAAAATACCGGCAGGGAATGATGCCCATGGCTTGCATCTCATGCCGTTGTATTCTATAATTGGCATCATGAGGTGAAATCATGCAGGGATTGAAGACGGTGGGGGAGTATGCCCGGCGCACGGACAAACTATACTGGTTTCTGATGCTGGCGGTTTCCGCATACAGCCTGCTGTTGCTTCGGACGGTGCCGCCAGACCCCGACAGCGGAAAAAGCTACTTTGCGACCATGCTGCTCGCCGTGGCCGTCGGCTATCTCGGCGCGGTGGTCCTGACCCTGGTGGATTACCATGAGATCGCGTCGTTCTGGTATATCATCGCGGGGTTCTGTCTGTTCCTGATGCTCTACACGCTGCAGTTCGGAATCTCCGTTCAGAACAGCGGCGGTGTCAATGCCAAGGCGTGGATAGACCTGAAGGTGACCACGTTCCAGCCGAGCGAGCTGGTCAAAATCGGGTTTATGGTCACGTTCGGGAAGCATCTTGCTGCCCTTGAGGAGCGCGGCCTGCTCAAATCCCCCCTGCACGTGGTTCTGCTGGCCTGCCATGCGCTGGTTCCCATTGCCCTTGTCCATCTGCAGAACGACGACGGAGCCGGCATCATCTTTTTCTGCATGTTCGTTGCGATGGCGTTCGCCGCGGGGATTCAGCTCCGGTATTTCGCCATTCTCTTTGCGGGGATAGGCGTCGCGCTGCCGCTCGCATGGAAATACGACGTGTTCTCCTATTACCAAAAGCAGCGGATTCTCGTGACTTACCATCTGGACGAGAGCCTGGATATCGCCCGCCGGTACGGCTATCAGCAGATCCAGGGGCGCACGTCCATCGGCAGCGGCGGGCTGCTGGGACGCGGCCTTTTTCAGAGCCCGCGCGTGAATTCCAGAATGGTCCCCGTGCAGGAAAGCGACTATATTTTTTCCGTGGCCGGGGAGCAGCTCGGCTTCATCGGGTGCCTCATCCTGATTCTGCTGCTGGTTTTTCTGCTCTGGCGCACGCTCGCCATCGCCAGAAAATCCCCGGATCTGCTGGGCAGGACCATCTGCATGGGCTTTTTCGGCATGATCGCCTCGCAGATGCTGTTCAACATCGGCATGTGCCTCGACCTGCTTCCCGTGGTGGGCATCACGCTGCCGTTCTTCAGCGCCGGCGGCTCTTCGGCGGCCTGCCTGTATTTCGGCTTCGGGCTCGTTCAGAATGTGTACATGCACAGGACCAGCACGGACAAGGTCAAGCTGAAACACCCGCTCAGCGGCAGCATGGTGCGGATATAAAGCCGGGAGACAGGGAAGGAAAGTTAGGATATGGCTAAAAGGCTCAACCAGTCGAAAGCCCTGTTTTTATGCCTGTGTATCGGGATATTCGGCATCCTGTTGGTGTGTAATTTTCTGACCGGGATGGCCGTCGACGATTACACGTACTCTTTCAGCTTCAGCACCGGCGAAAGAATCGCGGGGATTGGGGATATTTTCCCCTCTCTGCGGGCCCATTACGAGACCATGAACGGGAGGCTGCTCGCTCATTTTTTCGTACAGCTTTCTCTGCTGCTGCCCCACCCCGTTTTCAAGATTTTGAATTCCGGAATGTTCTTGTTGCAGATTCTGCTGATTTACCGCATCTGCAGCGGGTCCGGTGCGCTGAATAACCTTATCTTTGCTTCTATTTTCGGGCTGATTTGGGTATTTGAACCCGCTTTTGGGCAGGTCAACCTGTGGCAGGACGGCGCCTGCAACTATTTGTGGAGCGCCGTTTTCGGCTTGGCTTTTCTGGTGCCCCTGATTCGGCGTTTCCTTTATCGGGAGAGCAGCGAAAAGACGGGGCAGAAAATCCTTTATGCAGTGCTCGGCGCGGCCGCCGGCGGATATTCGGAAAACCTCTCCGCCGCGGTGATTGTCATGGCTTTTCTGCTTTTGCTGCTCATCCGGTTTTATAAGAAGGACAAAGTCCCGACCCATTTTGTTTTCGGGCTGGCCGCTGCGGCTGCGGCCTATGCCTTTATGGCGGCCGCTCCGGGGGAAACGAAGAATAAAATCGCAAAGGGCGGGTTGTCGTTTTATCGGCAGAATTTTATTAAAACGCTGGAGATGTACCGCACCTTCTGGCTGCTGGCTGCGGTATTTATCGTTTTATTGGTGCTTGCCGCCTCGCTCGGGCGGAACAGGGACGCACTGATTCTCTCCGCCCTTTTCGCCGTGGGTTCTCTCTGCGCAAACTTCATCTTTATCGTCTCAAGCTATTATCCGCCGAGGGCCTCATCCTGCAGCGCGCTGTTTCTGATTGTTGCGGATGCGATATTGATGACGGAACTGTTTATGACGAAGCACAGCGCCCTGATCATCAGCTTTGCGTTTGTAATGCTGATGGTGACATTCTACGACGGGAGCGTCGGGCTGAATGACATTTATATCACGCACAGTGCCATGGAAGCGAATATCGCTTCGCTGCAGCAGTGCAAGGCGCGGGGAAAGGTGGACATCGCGCTGCCGATGATAACTCCCTCCACCAAATACAGCGCAATCAAATCTTTAAAATACCTGGATACGAAGGACCCTTCTTCGTGGCCAAACGCTTTCATGGCAAAGTATTACGGGGTCCGCACGATTATCGGGAAGCAGTAAGCCCGCTCTTCCCCGGTGTTTTATCCCATTATGGAAAAGAGGCGGCCTATGCGGATTTCACTGGTGATTCCCTGCTATAACGAAGAAAAAAACATCCGCCCGATGTTCGAGGCGGTGAAAAAAGCCTTCTGCGGTCTGTCCTATGAAATGGTGTTTGTCGACGACGGCAGCAAAGACAAAACCCTGGACGAGCTGAAAAAGCTGATTAAACAGCGGAATGCGGAAGTTCAGGCGCTTGTCTTTTCCCGAAATTTTGGGAAAGACGCGGCTATTTATGCGGGGCTGAAAGCGGCAAAAGGGGATTTTGTGACGCTTATCGACGCGGATTTGCAGCAGGACCCGGCCATCGCGCGCCAAATGGTGAACATTCTGGAAAAAAGTCCGGAATACGACGTCGTCTGCGCCTATCAGTCCCAGCGCAGGGAAAGTTTCGTTTTGCGCCTCTTTAAGCATCTGTTTTATAAAATCATCAACCAGAACGCCGAGGTGAACTTTGTGGATGGCGCCAGCGATTTTCGCACCCTCCGCCGCAATGCGGTGGAAGCGCTGCTGCGGATGACGGAATATCACCGCTTTTCCAAAGGGCTGTTTTCCTGGATTGGCTTCCCCACAAAATATCTTCCCTATGAGGCAAAGGAACGCAACGCCGGAACGACGAAATGGAATTTCTGCAAACTGTTCCGCTATGCGATGGAAGGGCTGATTTCCTTTACCACCCTTCCGCTGAGGGCGGTGCGCAATTCCGGCCTGGTGATCGCGCTGCTGGCTTTCCTTTATGCGATCGTCGTTATGATTCAAAAGCTGGCTTTCGGCATCGCGGTTTCCGGCTATGCGACCATTGTGATTCTGATCTTGTTGCTGGGCGGGCTGAATCTGTTCGGGCAGGGCGTGATGGGGGAATATCTTTCCCGAATCTATATCCAGGCAAAAAACAGACCCATCTATATTTTAAAAAGCGTGTGGACCAACGAAGAGGCCGAAAATCCGGAGAAGCCTCAGAATCCGCAGCGATAAAAACGCCCGCGCCCTGGAGCATCCGCCTGAAGGCGAATGCTCATTTTTTCTGCGGCGCTTCCGCCGCAAGAGAAAGCGTCCCGCGCTCGTCGTCGACGGTGAGGGAGCTTCCCGCGGCGGCGCCTTTCGGAAGCTCCGAGATTTCGATGGCGAACCATTTGCGGTCCGCGTCCCGGCAGATGGCGAATTTCCCTTCCAGCCGGTCGATGGTCAGTTTTTTCATGGAAAAATCCCTCCCGTTTTATTTTTCCGTCTTTACGGTGACGGTATGTCCGTCGGTCATAAAAATCAGCGTGCCGCTCACGTCGGTCCGGAAGACGGACGCCCCTGCTCCGTACAGCCGCTCCAGCGCGGCGCGTTTCGGCAGTCCGCTGGAGTCTTCACCGACCGAAACCGCCGCGAATTTCGGCTTTACGGCGCTCAAAAATTCCCGTGTGGAGGAGGTGTCGCTTCCATGGTGCGCCACCTTCAGCACATCGGCGGAAAGGTCCTGCCCGGAAGAAAGCAGGTCCTGCTCCTCTTCACGCTCCGCATCCCCGGTCAGCAGAAAGCGGACGCCGCCGTATGTCAGCTTTAAGACAATGGAGTTGTTATTGGTGCTGCCGCCGGCTTTTACGGGGCCGAGGGCCCGGATATCCAGTTTGCCCACCCGCCATGCGCGGCCTGCGGAAACGGTCTCCGCCGCCAGTTTTTTCTCCTTCAGGGCGGCCTGCACGCCGCGGTATTCTTCCGTGCCGGGGACCAGCTCCGGCGGCAGGGATGGCGCGCAGTAATGCAGAACCCGGAAGTTCTGCAGCACGTTCCGCAGGCCGCCGATATGGTCCTCGTCCGGGTGCGTGCAGAAAACGTAATCCAGCGCCGAAGCGCCCCGGCGCCTGAGGTACGCCGCGACGTCCCCGCCCCGGTCGGCAGTTCCGCCGTCCACCAGAAGAAACCGGCCGCCGCACTCGACCACGATGCTGTCCGCCTTGCCGACGTCGAGCACGTGGACGGAAAGCGGGGCGCCGTCGGCACAGGCGGAAAAATCCCGCAGGCCGAAAAACGTGAAGACCCGCTTCCAGGCGGCCGCCGCCCCGCCCGGCAGGCAGAAGACAACGGTCCCTGCCGCGAGAAAGGCAACCACTATGGCGGAAAAGATTTTCCGCCGCAGACTCTGGCTGTGACTCATCGCCGTCCCTCCGCCCCTGCAAAGCCGTGCTCAGGGATTTTTCTGCTCGGGCTGCGGCTCCTCTTTATCCGCGTGCTGCATGTTCATCTCGAGCCACTGCTGGTAGGTCATCAGGACCTGGCGCGGCTTGGAGCCGTCGTGCGGCCCGACGATGCCCATCTGCTCCATCTGGTCGATGATTCTGCCCGCGCGCGCATAGCCCAGGCGCAGGCGGCGCTGCAGAAGGGAAGTGGAGGCCTGGCCGTTGTCCACCACGCACTTGATGGCCTCCGGCAGCATGGGGTCTTTGTCGCTCTCGGCGCCGTCGGAACTGTCGGCCGACTTTTTGTCCTCGACGGCGTTCTTCTCGATTTCTTCCGCGATGCTTTCGCTGTAGTCGGCTTCCTGCGACTTCTTGATGAAGCCGACCACCGATTCGATCTCGCTGTCGCTGACGAAGCAGCCCTGGATGCGCCGGGGCTTCTGGGAGCCGACGGGGGAGAACAGCATGTCCCCGTGGCCGAGGAGCTTTTCCGCGCCGCCCATGTCGAGGATGGTGCGGGAATCCACCTGGGAGGATACGGAAAACGCGATGCGGCTCGGGATGTTCGCCTTGATGGTCCCGGTGATGACGTCCACCGACGGGCGCTGCGTGGCGATGACCAGGTGCATCCCCGCCGCGCGCGCCATCTGCGCCAGGCGGCAGATGGCGTCCTCGACCTCGTTCGGAGCGGCCATCATCAGGTCGGCCAGCTCGTCGATGATAATCACAATCTGGGGCATCCGCTCCATCGGCTCCCCGTTTTCATCCTTATAATCCCGCGAGGCGGCCAGAGCGTTGTAAGCGCCCAGGTCCCGCACGCTGTTCTCGGCAAAAATGCGGTACCGCTTCAGCATCTCCGTCACGGCCCAGCTCAGCGCGCCCGCGGCTTTGCGCGGGTCCGTGACGACCGGGACGAGGAGCTGCGGAATCCCGTTGTAGATGCCGAGCTCCACGACTTTGGGGTCGATCATCAGAAAGCGCACCTCGGCCGGCGTGGATTTGTACAGGAGGCTGATAATCATCGAGTTGATGCACACGGACTTGCCGGAGCCGGTCGCGCCGGCAATCAGCAGGTGCGGCATTTTGGCGAGGTCCGCAACGGCGACGTCGCCCGCGATGTCGCGGCCGAGGGCCACCGTCAGGGAGCTTTTCGACGCCATGAAGCTGTTGCTTTCCACCAGTTCCCGCATGCGGACGATGGTGGTCCTCTTGTTCGGCACCTCAATCCCGACGGCCGCCTTGCCGGGGATGGGGGCTTCGATGCGGATGCCCGCCGTGGCGAGGTTCATGGAAAGGTCGTCCGAAAGGTTGGTGATGCGGCTGATTTTCACCCCCGCGGCGGGCTGAAGCTCATACCGCGTGACGGCCGGGCCGCGGCTGTAGCCGAGGTAGGAAGTCTGCACCCCGAAGCTCTTCAGCGTATCGACCAGCATGCGCCCCTTGGCCTGCACCTCGCTGACGACTTCCCGCCCGTTCGGGCCTCTGGTCGTCTCAAGCATGGAGATGGGCGGAAAATGATAGTCCCCGTCTTCCGGCGGCTGCTGCCCGGAAGTCTGCGCGGGAGCGGGGGCGGCGGCCGCGTTCCCGGCAGCGGGCTTTTCGGCGGGCCGGGGAACGGCGGCGGAGGGCGCGGCTTTTTCTTCAGGCGCTTCCGTCTGCCCGCCGCCGAAAGAGAACACTTTTTCGAGGTGCTCCAGCGGCTTGCTCTTCTTCGGCTTTTCCTTCTTCGCCGCGGATGATTTGACGGGGTGTTCCGGCAGCACCTCGGGGCCGAGCTCCACGTCGATATCCGCCTCTTCCCGGTTGTGTTCGATTCTGCGCTCTTTGGCGGAGTTGAAATTCGACACGGCGGCGTTGGCGGGCTTCGCGATCGCCCTGAAAAGCTGAATCAGGCTTGTCCCGGTCAGAATCATGAGGGCGACGAACAGGGCCAGCAGCAGAAAAATGCGCGAGCCAAGCACGCCGAGGCCGGCCTCCGCCGGAATCCCGAGCAGGCCGCCGAAGACCCCCGCGCCGATGTGCCGTATTCCCTGCCGGTAAAGCCCGCCGAGACTGTCCCAGTACAGGCCGAGCGAAACGGTTTTCGGCGTCAGAAACACATAGACCGTGGAGCAGAACAGCAGGATAATCAGAGCGGTCAGTCCCAGCTTTTGGCCCGCGCGGCCCATCGGTTTCTCCATTGCGGTCACAACCGATATGTATAGGAGAAGAAGCGGCCCCAGAATCGCGCAGTTGCCGAACAGGCCGAGCAGGGCGTTGTGGCACCACCGCCAGATGTGGTCGCCCTCAATCAGGACGAGGCAGACCGCCAGAATCCCCGCGGCGAACAGAATCACGGCGTTCGTCTGGCTGCGCTGGCGGGCGGCCTGCAGCTCTTTCGCGCTTTTTTCGCGGGCAGCCGGTCTGCGCGAAGGGGCGCTTTTTTTCGGCTTGCTTTCCTTTCTTTTTGCCAACATTCCTTCACCCGGTTCTTTCAGAAACTCAGCTTTGCCCCGGTCGCGATGTTCACGCCCGTCCCGTGCTCAATCAGGCCAAGAACGACCACGACGGCGCCAAGGGCAAATGTATAGGCGACGAAAACGCTCAGCCGGTCCGTGACGACCATCCAGCGCAGAAGGCGGATGGCGAGGAACCCGACCGCCGCCGCCGCGACGACCCCCGCCGCCATCGGCAGCGCGGCCACGCCTGCGGGCTGCGCTGCGGCGGTCTTCATCTCCACCAAAACCGCCGCAAGGATGGCGGGGATGCCGATGACGAAGGAATAATCGAGCGCCGCCCTCCGGCTGACGCCGCGCATCAGCCCTGCGGCCAGAGTCGAGCCGGAGCGGGAAAGCCCCGGGAACACGGCGGCCGCACACTGCGCGAAGCCGACGGTCAGCGCGTCGCCCGCGGTAAAGTCTTTCCTGCCGCCGAGGCGCCGTCCCCCGGGGCTGATATGGCGCGCTTCCGTCCTGCGGCCTGCGGCAACGCCGAGCGTCAGCAGCAGCGCCGTGCCGAGAAGCGAGCAGCCCTCAATCACGATGTCCCCGTCCGTCGCCCAGCGGTCTGCAAAATCCCGAACCTCCATCCCTGTTCCCGGCACGGGAAGAAAAAGCAGGAACAGGGGAATAAGACCGAAAATCAGCATCAGCAGCAGCCGGCGGTCGGCGCTCATGCCGCGCCAGCGGAAACGGCCGGTGAACAGGTCCCGCAGCAGGCGCACCAGCTCGCACAGCAGCCGCCCGACCAGCCGGTGATAGACCGCCACCACGGCCGCCAGCGTGCCGAGGTGGAGCATCACGTCGAAGAGCAGGCTGCCGGCCTGCATGCCGAAGAAATGCTGGCTCAAAGACAGGTGGCCGCTGCTGGAGATCGGCAGAAATTCGGTCGCCCCCTGAATCACGCCCTCCAAAATCGCTTGCCATACGGTCATAAGCCGCTCTTCCTTTTTATGTAGGATTGGATTCGCCGAAATTCAGAATATGTAAAGGCGGCCGGAACCGCCCTGCCGGAAAAGTTCAGATTCTGCTCTCGACCGTTTCTTTTTTGCCCGTTCCGCCTGAAGCGCTTTTCCGCTTTTCTTTTTTCCTGCCCCGGTCGATCATTCCATACAGGCAGTCGACCGCGTCGGAAAGACTGCCGAGGGAGTCAATCAGGCCTTCCTTGACGGCCTGCGGGCCGTCGAGCACCGTGCCGATGTCCAGGACCAGTTCCTTCGTGTTCATGGAAAGTTCCCGGAGGCGCTCGGCGGAAATATGGGAATGCTGGGTGATAAACCGGGTGATGCGCTGCTGCATGCGCTGAAAATAATCGAGGGTCTGCGGCACGCCGAGCATCATCCCGTTCATCCGCACGGGATGGACCGTCATGGTGGCGCTCGGGACGATGAAAGAGTGCTTTGCCGCCACGGCAAGCGGCGCCCCGATGGAATGGCCCCCGCCGAGGACGATGGACACCGTCGGCTTTTTCATGCCCGCGACAAGCTCGGCCAGCGCGAGGCCGGCCTCCACATCTCCGCCGATTGTGTTCAGAATCATCAGCAGACCGTCGATTCCGGGGTCTTCTTCCGTCGCAATCAGCTGGGGAATCACATGCTCGTATTTTGTGGTCTTGTTCTGGGAAGACAGAATGGTATGGCCCTCAATCTGCCCTATAATCGTCAGGCAGTAAATCACATGCCGCCCGTCGCCCGTCAGGACGGAGCCGCTTTCCACCACGCGGTCCGGCATCCGGTTCTCCGTATTTTCCCTTTTTCCTTCGCACGTATCGTTTTTCATAAGGCACCTCCCGATGGTACTTATTCTGCCATGGGAAGGCCGAAACATACGCGCCCGCCGCGGTGCTTCCGAATTCAGTTTATTATAGCATCTGCCGCTTTATTCATCAAGGAATTCGCCCAAATTGCAGAAATAATTCTTTATAACAAGTTAAGAGATTGACAAGGTGCGCTTTTTATTAGATAATAAACTGAAGATATATCTTTTGCAGACAAATCGGTTTTGCAGATTTTTTTCTTCGGTCTGCAGATTGACGGCGGATATTCTCTGAAAATTTTAACTCAGCTGCAATAAAAGAGGCGCAGAAAATGGGACTGACTCTGGCTCAGAAAATCATCCGGGCCCACCTTCTCAGCGGCAAAATGGAGCCGGGAAGCGAAATCGGCCTGAAAATCGACCAGACTCTGACGCAGGACGCGACGGGCACTATGGCGTATCTGGAGTTTGAAGCGCTGGGGGTGCCGCGCGTCAAAACGGAACGCTCGGTCGCCTATGTGGACCACAACACACTTCAGACGGGGTTTGAAAATGCCGACGACCACCGCTTCATCCAGACGGCCGCAAAAAAATACGGGGTCTATTTTTCCCGGCCCGGCAACGGAATCTGCCACCAGGTCCACCTGGAGCGGTTCGGCATCCCGGGCAAGACGCTGATTGGCTCCGACAGCCATACCCCCACGGGGGGCGGCCTCGGCATGCTCGCCATGGGGGCGGGCGGCCTGGACGTGGCGGCCGCAATGGGCGGCGGCCCGTATTACATCACCATGCCGAAAATCCTGCAGGTGAACCTGACGGGCAAGCTGCCGCCGTGGGTCGGCGCCAAAGATGTGATTCTGCAGATTCTGCGCCTGCTTTCCGTCAAAGGCGGCGTGGGCAGGATCCTTGAATACGGCGGGGAAGGGGTCAAAAACCTCTCCGTTCCGGAGCGCGCCACCATCACCAATATGGGGGCGGAGCTCGGAGCCACCACGTCCATCTTTCCGTCCGATGAAGTCACGCGCGAATTTCTGAAAGCGCAGGGCAGGGAGCAGGACTGGAAAGAGCTTTTCCCGGATTCCGACGCCCGGTACGATGAGACCGTCTCCGTCGACCTTTCGTCGCTCGTGCCGCTCGCGGCCTGCCCCTTCAGCCCGGACGCCGTAAAGCCGGTGGAGGAGATCGGGCCGATTAAAATCGACCAGGTCTGCATCGGCTCCTGCACGAACTCCTCTTACCGCGACCTGATGCGCGTGGCTTCCATCCTGAAAGGGAAAACCGTCCATCCGGACGTCAGCCTGACCCTGTCGCCCGGCTCCAGGCAGGTGTACCGAATGCTCGCGGAAAACGGCGCGCTCGCCGACCTGATCGGCGCCGGCGCGCGGGTGCTGGAGTGTGCCTGCGGGCCGTGCATCGGCATGGGGCAGGCTCCCGGCTCCGGCGGCGTCTCGCTGCGCACGTTCAACCGCAATTTTCAGGGCCGTTCCGGCACGGCGGACGCGAAGGTCTACCTTGTCAGCCCGGAGACGGCCGCCGCGTCCGCTCTGGCCGGGGTCCTTACCGATCCCCGCACGCTCGGCGAAGAAGCGCCGGTTTCCGCGCCGGAATTTTTCGATGTGGACGACAGCATGATTCTTCCTCCCGCGCCGCCGGCAGAAGCGGAAAAAGTCCGGGTCATCCGCGGGCCGAACATCAAGGGATTCCCGAAAACGTCCCCGCTGCCGGACACCATCGCGGCAAAGGCCCTGCTGAAGGTGGGGGACAATATCACGACCGACCACATCATGCCGGCCGGCTCCAAAATCCTCCCTTACCGCTCCAATATCCCGTATATGTCCCGCTTCTGCTTTTCCGTATGCGACAAGGCTTTTCCGGAACGCTGCAAAAAGTACGGGACCGGCGTGATCGTCGGGGGAACGAATTACGGGCAGGGCTCGTCGCGCGAGCACGCCGCGCTGGTGCCGCTGTACCTCGGAATCCGCGCGGTTCTCGCAAAAAGCTTCGCGCGCATCCACTGCGCCAACCTGGTGAATGCCGGCATCCTTCCGCTCGTTTTTTTCAGGGAGGAAGACTATGACAGAATCGACCAGATGGACGACCTGGAGCTGCCGGACCTGCATGCGGCCGTAACGGGCGGGGAACCCGTCACCGTCCGCGACCGGACAAAAGGGATTGAGCTGAAGGCGAGGGCGGTTCTGACGCCCCGCCAGCGCGGAATCGTGCTGGCCGGCGGGCTGCTCGCCTATACGCGGCGGCAGGGCGGAAAAGGATAGAAACATGGAAAATATCCGCCCCGACGGGCTGACGGGCGTCCAGATCAAGCGGATTGCCATGGCCGCCATGCTGATCGACCATATCGCGTGGACGTTCGTGCCGTTTGGGACCGCAGCCGGGCAGGCCATGCACCTGATTGGCCGCATCACCGCCCCGACCCTGTGCTTTTTTATCGCCGAAGGTTACGCACATACCCGCAGCGTGAGGCGGTATGCGCTCCGCCTTGGGGCCTTTGCCGTGATTTCGCAGGCCCCGTTTACCTTTTTTGAGACCGGGAAATTCCAGTTTTTTCCTGATAATTTTTTGGAAAATGGAATTCCCGCCGGTTCCGTGAATGTGATTTACACACTCTTTTTGAGCCTGCTCGCGGTCTGGGCGTGGGATTCCATTCGGAGCCGGCCGCTGCGCCTGCTGGCTGTCGCCGGGCTGTGCATCCTCGCCCTGCCGGGCGACTGGATGTACTTCGATATCCTTTTTTCCCTCGCTTTCTGGGTGTACCGGGGGAATCTGCGCCTGCAGATGAAGCGTTTTGCTGTCTTCGCGGCCGGAACGGTGGCCCTGATGTGCATGGCGGCGTCCCTTTCCGGGCAGCCGGCCTACTCCCAGCTCTTTCAGGCCGGCCTGTTCCTCTGCATCCCGATTCTTCTGCGCTACAATGGCAGGCGCGGCGGAGCGAAAAACGAAAAGTGGGCCTTTTATCTGTTTTACCCGGCGCATCTGGCCGTTATCGGCGGGCTGGCGGCGCTTGAAATCTGAACGGTCTGGAGGACTGTCGAATGTCTGAAAAAATCAAGATGAAAACCCCGCTGGTCGAGATGGACGGGGACGAAATGACGCGCGTGCTCTGGAAGAAAATCAAGGAGATCCTTCTGTGCCCCTATATCGACCTCAAAACGGAATACTACGACCTGGGGCTGAAAAACCGGGACGCGACGGATGACCGGGTGACGGTCGACGCGGCGAACGCGACGAAAAAGTACGGCGTGGGCGTCAAGTGCGCCACCATAACCCCGAACGCCGACCGCGTGAAGGAATACGGCCTGAAAAAAATGTGGAAATCCCCGAACGGCACCATCCGCGCGATTCTGGACGGGACGGTTTTCCGCACGCCGATTCTGGTAAAGGGCGTCGCGCCGCTGATTCCCCGCTGGAAGAAGCCGATCACCATTGCCAGGCACGCTTACGGCGACCTGTACCGCGCCGTCGAGAGGACCGTTCCGGCCGGCGCAAAGGCGGAGCTGGTCGTGACAAAAGCGGACGGGACTGAAGAGCGCGAGCTGATTCACAATTTTGATACTCCCGGCGTTATTTTGGGGCAGCATAATCTTGACCGGAGCATCCGCAGCTTCGCCAAATCCTGCTTTCAGTATGCGCTGGACACCAAGCGGGACCTCTGGTTTTCCGCCAAAGACACCATCTCCAAGCAATACGACCGCCGGTTCCGGGATGTCTTCCGGGAGCTTTATGAAACGGAATACCGCGCAAAATTCGAGGCCGCCGGCCTCACCTATTTTTACACGCTGATAGACGACGCCGTGGCCCGGGTCGTCCGCTCGGAGGGCGGGTTCATCTGGGCCTGCAAAAACTATGACGGCGACGTGATGAGCGACATGGTCGCCACGGCGTTCGGGAGCCTGGCCATGATGACCAGCGTCCTGGTTTCGCCGGACGGCGCCTATGAGTACGAGGCCGCGCACGGCACGGTGCAGCGCCATTACTATAAATACCGCAGGGGAGAAAGGACGTCCACCAATTCCATGGCGACTCTGTTCGCCTGGACGGGCGCCCTCAGGAAGCGCGCCGAACTGGACCGGACGCCTCGGCTTGCGCGCTTTGCCGAGCAGTTGGAGCGGGCCGCCGTTCAGACCATTGAAGACGGAGTCATGACGGGCGACCTGGCCAGAATTTCAACTTTGCCGAATAAAACCGCAGTGGATACAGTGGAGTTTTTAAATCAGGTCAATCAAAGGCTCCAAAAGCTGGTCTAAAAGGCGGCTTTTAAAGGTTGGGAGGAATTTCGTATGCCAAAACGTGAAAACATATCCATGTCGGTGATTCGGCGGCTGCCGCGGTATTACCGGTTCCTGTTCCATCTGAAAGAAGACGGGGTCACCAGGATTTCTTCGACCGAGCTTTCTGAAAAGCTCGGCCTCACCGCGTCTCAAATCCGGCAGGACCTGAACTGCTTCGGCGGCTTCGGGCAGCAGGGGTACGGCTATATGGTCGGCCAGCTGTGCGAAGAAATCGGGAAAATTCTGGGCCTTTCCAACAGCTATAAATCCATCCTGCTCGGTGCCGGGAACCTCGGCCGGGCCATCGCGCTCCACATGTCTTTCCGCGCGGAAGGGTTCCAGCTGATCGGCGCGTTCGACAATTCGCCGGAAAAAATCGGCGAAAAACTCGGCCGTCTGACCGTGCAGAACGTGGCCACGCTGGAGGATTTCTGCAGGCAGAACATCCCCGTGATGGCGGTGCTCTGCGTTCCGCGCGGCGCCGTCGAAAGTCTCGCCGACCGGCTGTACAGCATCGGAATCCGGAATTTCTGGAATTTCAGCCATTACGACATCACCCTGAAATATCCGGACACCCTGGTGGAAAACGTCCACCTGAACGACAGCCTGATGACCCTCTGCTACCGCATCACCAATTCCGTCCCCAAGCGTCAGTTCTCGCCGCATTCCGCGGTTTCCGCCAAATCGCCGCGGTAAATTCCCGCTAAGGAGGAAAAAAATGAGCTGGATTCCATGGGCAGTTATTCTCGGTATCGTTCTGATTGTGGTCCTGTGGGCGGTTTCCGCTTACAACAGGCTGATTTCCCTTTCCGTTCGGGTGGACAACGGCTGGTCGCAGATCGACGTCCAGCTGAAAAAACGGTTCGACCTCATCCCGAATCTGGTCGAAACGGTCAAGGGATACGCCGCGCATGAAAAATCGACGTTTGAAGAAGTGACCCGGTGGCGCAGCGCCGCCATGAACTCCAAAACGCCGGCAGAAGCCATGAAAAACAACACGGCTCTGTCCCGGGCAATCGTAAACCTGTTTGCCACGGCGGAAAATTACCCGGACCTGAAGGCCGACCAGAACTTTCTGGACCTGCAGAGGCAGCTGCAGGACATTGAGTCGAAAATCGCTTTTGCACGCCAGTTTTACAACGACACGGTCATGCGGTACAACGAATCCGTCAGACGGTTCCCGTCCAGCATCGTCGCCTCCGGCTTCCACTTTGCTGAAAAGCCCTACTTTCAGACGGAAGAAGCCACGAGGACGGTTCCGCAGGTCAAATTTTAACCGCTTCCGGAAAGGGGCTTTATGCTGAATCGAAAATGGACGAAGGCCTTTCGGCTTTTCTTTGCGGCCGCGCTGGCGCTGGCTGTCTGCACCTTCCCGGCGAAAGCGCCGGCCGGCGCGGCTCAGTCCGGAAAAGCGGCAATGGAAAACCTCGGCGTCGAAATCCGCCCCGCCCAAAACGGCGACGTCACCGTCAGGCAGACCTGGAAGGTCCGGCTGGAGGACAGGGGAAGACCTTACCGGAATCTGTATTTCGCTCTGTCCGACGACCCCGACAAAGCGGATGGAATCTCGGAGCCGGCCGTCTATGACAACGACCGCAAAATTTCCTATTCCTATGCTGGGGACGTCGACCCGGAAAATGTCGCCGGGGACGAAATGGCCGGCAAATGCTACCGCCATCAGTCGGGCGGCACGACGGAGCTGGGCTGGTTCATGCCGCCCGTCGAGGCAGGGGTCCGCACTTTCACGCTGACCTATACCATCCGCAACCTGGTGCACGTTTACAGCGACACCGCGGAGATTTACCTGTTCGTTCTTCCGAAGAATTTCGGGATGCCGGTGGAGCGCCTTCAGGGAACGGTCTTCCTCCCCCGGGGGGGAAAGCTCGGCAGCAGTCTGTGGGCCTGGCTGCATACGGACGTCCGCAGCAGTGAAATACAGAAAAATACCACTGACCGCGTCAATTTTTCCGCGGAAGGGATTCCTGCGGAAACTTCCGTCGAAATCCGGGTCTGCGCGCCGACCCGGCTGTTTCCGCTTTCCGCCAGAAAAACGTCCGGTGCCGCGCTGTCCAGAATCAAAGGCGAAGAGCAGCGGGACGCCGACCGGGCAGCGGAGCAGGCGAACCGCGAATATGTCCTCGGCGTGGTGGACGCCGCCGGGGCGGTCGCGGCGCTGGTCGGTTCCCTGCTCCTGTTTTTCTGGGCCAGGCGCAAAAACAGGCGCATCCGCGTGGAAGTGGGGGAGTACACCCGGGATATTCCACCGGGCAACAGTCCGGCCGGGGTCGCCAACCTCTACTATTTTTACAGGGGCGGTCTCGGCGAAAAAGAAAAGAACCGCGCGCTCAGCGCCACGCTCCTGAGCCTTGCGCGCAAGGGTTACGTGCGCTTTCGGAATACGGGCAGGGATTTTGCCGTGGAGTCGGTCGAAAAGGAAGGGAAAGGACCGCTCTCGGAGAGCGAAACGGTTTTTTACCAGATGATTTCCGGGGCCGCGGCCGAATTCCAGAATTCATTTACCATGAAGCAGTTTCGGCAGTACGCCGAAGCGCACTGCCGCTCCGTGAGCCGGTCCATGGAAGAATTTTGGGCCGCTTCTCAGCGCGAAATCACCGGCAGAGGCTATTTCCGCGAAAGGCCGGCCGGTTACGGCGCCCTGAAATTTGCGGGCGTGGCTTTGTTTGTCGCGGCCGCGGCGCTTTTCATGGTGACCGGCGCGCAGGGGGCGCTGATGGTCTACCTGCCGCTTTCGCTGGTCGCGGGCGGAATTTTGCTGCTTGCGGCCGGCTCCGCCAAGATGAAGCTGACCGAGAAAGGCGAGCGCGACCTGGCCGTCTGGAACGGTCTGCGGAAATACATGCTCGAATTTTCCCGCATGACGGAGTACGGCGTGCCGCAGCTTTCCCTTTGGGAAGAATACCTTGTCTATGCCACGATGATGGGAATTTCAAAGGAAGTCTGCGCCCAGCTCAAGCTCGTCTATCCGCAGCTTTCCGGCGACGCCGTGCCGGATTTCGACCCTGCGGCCGGCTTTCTGTACTATATGTTCTGGCCGCATTATTTCGGCGGCGGATTTCTGCGCGGCGGCGGATTCGGGGAATCGCTCGGGATTTCTCTGGGCGATATCGGCCGGGCCGCCACGCGGCTCGCCCATCCGCCGGCGAACGGGGGCGGCTTCGGAAACGGAGGCTTCGGCGGCTTTGGCGGCGGTGGCTTCGGCGGAGGCGGTTTTTCCGGCGGCGGCGGAGGCTTCGGCGGCGGTGGCGGCGGAGGTGTCCGCTGAGTCCCATAAACTCAGAAAATTCCGGCGTCGTCTGGCGCCGGAATTTTCTGTCGGGTTTTCTTTTGCGTTGGATTTCTACTGAAGCGTTTCAAAATAATGGGCGATGTCGTCTTCGTCGGTCGGATTCAGGCAGTTGCGCGTGTGGGACAGGGAAATATTCTCCACATGCCGGATGGTCTCGCCCGGCTCCACCCGGTACAGCGGGCTCAAAGATTCCAGCTCCGCAAAATCCTTTTTCAGGCAGATTTCACACGAAGAGCCGAAATCCGGGTAAGCCGCCTGCGGATTGTGAACGTACCGCTTCATCAGCGTGTACTCCCTGCCCACATAGGCGGCCCAACCCAGAACATTGTTGATACCGATTTTCAAAGGCGCGCCGTTTTCCGCTTCGTGCCGTACGGTGAGGAAGCGGTCCCCGTAAAAAATCCGCCCGTCGCGGATTCTGGTGCCAGGCCAGAGCACGACCGCCCGGTTGGGGCGGAGCGCGTCGCTGCTGTCCGGATTCTGCGGCAGCACGGCAACCCCGCCGCCCGGCAGCATGGTCGCGGGCCAAAGGCCGAAAGTCCGGGCCTCTTTCGAGCAGTTTTTCGCGGTGTGGATGACCATGATGTCCGTCGCGTCCTCGCCCATCATGACTTCAAATCCGGCCTGAATCTCCGTCGTTTTCTGCTTGGGCGCGAGGAACGAGACGCTGTCCGACAGGATGCTGTACACGACGGGGGAGTTGTCGGGATAGAATCCCGAAGCCCGCGCCGGGCTGATCCACAGCCTGTGGCCGCCGTAGTAATAAAAGGTCCCGTTTTCCGGTTTGCTCCGCGGCAGCGTATAGCGGCGCTCCCGGTCGCCGTACAGGACGTTCGCATGGCCGCTGAAGCCCAGAAAGATTATGCGCGGGCCGAAATCAATGGTCACGACGACATCCAAGATTCCGTTTGTGATTCGGACGCATTTTCCGTAATTCTCAAATTCGGTTTCCTGAATTTTCAACTGACGCACCTTCTCCCATGGAATCTGGCAAAGTGACGACTCCCGCCGTGTCGTCCAGCCCGCAGGGCTGAACCGCGGGCGTGCAGAGGGCATATAAATCGGCGGCCCTTTCCTCCAGCCGGAGAATTCTTTGAGCCGGCGGGTTCAGCGCGGGAAGCTCCGAATGCCTTGAAATCACGGGAAGAAGGCCGGTCTTTGAGGCATTTCTCAGGATTGCCGCCCCGCCCCGGCCGATGCCGAGCACGCGCAGATACGGCACGGGGCCGGCGCTGTCGGAGGCACGGATGCCGAGAAAAGCGGAAAGCACGATTCGGCGGATACGCGCGAGCGTGTACCGTTTCGTTTTCGCCAGGCCGTACAGCTCCGAAAGCGCCCCGGCCCGTCTGGAGGCGGCGTAGATGCGGTTTTCCAGGCCCTCGCTGAGGTCCGGCAGCCGGGAAAAATCCTCCCGGCTCATGGTCCGCAGCTTTGCGAGGACGCCGCGCTCCACATAAGAGAGGCCGGCCGGCGCCCGGCCCGCTTTCAGCTCTTCCCGCAGAACGCCGGCGGCGGGCGGGGGCAGAAACGCCCCGCAGTCCCGCCCGCTGCGAATCAGGGTGCGCAGCCGGGCCGAAGAAGCGGACGTCCCCTCTCCGCGGGAAGCGTCGTGCCCGGCGCCCGCCCGCCTGACCGTGAAAGGGGCCATCGAAGAGCCGAGCCGCTTCATCGCCTTGAGGTATTCGATGCCGAGGATGTTGTTGGGACCGCGGAGCAAGTCGGCGGTCTCTTCGCCGAAAAGCCCCCGGACCGCTTTCTGACGGGCGGCGGCAAAGGTTGCGCCGCTTTTCAGCTCTTTTTGCAGAACCTGGCGCAGCAGGGGGGAAGCCAGCGCCGCCGACGCCTTCCGGAGCTGCCCGGCGGAACCGCATTCGCTGCCGAACCCGAGGACGTCGGCGCCGAGGGCGGCCAGCAGGGACACCCCGCCGAACGCGAATTTTTCAGCGCCGGCCACGGCCCACGGAAGAGGAATCTCGACGACCAGGTCCGCGCCGCAGAGCAGCGCCTGCCTTGCCCGCGCCCATTTTGAGAGGATGGCCGGCTCGCCGCGCTGGACGAAGTTTCCGCTCATGGCCACCGCAAGATGCGTGGCGCCGTTTTCTTTCAGACGGCGAAAAAGGGAAAGATGGCCGTTGTGAAACGGGTTAAACTCAGCCACAATTCCGGCTGTTTTCATTTTATGCGAAACTCCTTGAATTTACACCCTGTTTGTATTATTATAATAAATGCTGAATGGAACTAAATTATTTTCCTGCTATAATTTTCCGCCTTTTATTCTACACGGATTCTGCTGCCGTTGCAAGGGACGGAAATTCTTTTACCGACATTTTACCTACAATATTACAACAGACGGGGGTTCATGGATGAAAATTCTGGTTATCAATGCAGGAAGTTCTTCTTTGAAATATCAGCTGATCGATATGGATACCGAAAAAATGATGGCGAAGGGCATCTGCGACAGAATCGGAACCGAAGAGTCTTTCATCAAATACCAGAAAGCCGGGGAATCCGCTAAAAAAACGCCCAGGGCGATTCCAAACCACGTTCAGGCTTTTCGGCTTGTGACGCAGGCGCTGGTCGACCCGAAAAAGGGCGTGATTTCGGACCTTTCCGAAATCAGCGCCGTCGGCCACCGGGTGGTGCAGGGCGGGGCCATTTTTGACCACTCCGTTCTGGTCACGGACGAAGTCATCCGCCAGATTCAGAGCCTGATTCCGCTGGCGCCGCTGCACAACAAGCCGGAGGCGGACGCCATCCTCGCGTGCCGGGAAGTGTTCGGCAAAAAGATGCCGCAGTGCGTGGTGTTCGACACGTCGTTCCACGCCACCATGCCCGAAAAAGCCTACCTGTATGCGATTCCCTACGAATACTATGAAAAGTACAAAATCCGCCGCTACGGCTTCCACGGCACCTCGCACCGCTACGTGAGCCACCACTGCGCAAAGCTGATGAACCGCCCGCTCGAAGACCTCAAGATGATCACCTGCCACATCGGGAACGGCTCCTCCATCGCCGCCATCCAGTACGGCAGAGTCGTCGACACCAGCATGGGCCTCACGCCGCTCGACGGGTTCATGATGGGCACGCGCTCCGGCACGCTGGACCCCTCCATCGTGACCTTCCTGATGGAGAAGGAGCACCTGACCCCGAAGCAGATGAACGATATCCTGAATAAGAAATCCGGCACGCTGGGGGTGTGCGGCATCAGCGACGACCGGGACGTCACGGAGGCGGAAATCTGCGGCGACCACCGGGCCAACCTCGCCCACGAGATGCTGAATTACCAGATCACCAAATTCGTCGGCGCCTATGCCGCCGCGATGGACGGGGTGGACTGCATCGTCTTTACGGCGGGGCTGGGGGAGAACCAGCCCATCATCCGGTACGGCGTGTGCAAGAACCTGCGCTTTCTCGGCGTGAAAATCGACCCGATTCTGAACGACCGGTACATCCACGGCAAAGAGGGCCGCATCTCCACCCCCGATTCATCGGTGGCCGTCTATGTCATCAACACCAACGAAGAGCTCGTGATTGCCCGCGACACCAAAGAGATTGTGGAAAGGCTGAACTACGCCACAACGCCGGACCGGACCGATGTCGTGATGGAGGATGTCTGAGGGCAGAGCCGTATAATACAAATCGCCCCGCGCATATAAATTGGCGTGGGGTGATTTTTTTGAAAGCGACGAAGAGCGGCCTTGTCCCGATTGCCGTGCTGATTCTGTGCTGCCTGGCCTTTCTGCTGTTTTCGTTCATTTCGTGCGAAAGAATCGGGAAAATGGTCTCGGCGCTCGCCCGTCAGTCCCCCCGGACCATCGTCGTCGATGCGGGCCACGGCGGGGAGGACGGAGGCGCCGTCACAAAATCGGGCGTCGCTGAGAAAACGATCAATCTCGCAATCGCCAAGGACCTGCAGCAGCTTCTGCAGGCGGCCGGTTTTCAGGTCGTGATGACGCGCACCTCGGACGAATCCATCGCGGACGATTACGACACCATCCGCGAGAGAAAAACAAGCGATATCCATAACCGGATGGGAATTATCGAAGCGCAGGGCGACTGCGTCTTCGTGAGTATCCACCAGAACCAGTTCCCGCAGGGCCAGTACCACGGCGCCCAGATTTTCTATTCCAAAAACACGGAGGATTCCAAAGCTCTGGCGGAAATCATCCGCGGCAAAATCACCGGGTTGCTGCAGAGTGACAACACCCGGCAGATAAAGCCAGCCACCAGTTCCATCTACCTTCTGTACCACGCCAAGGTGCCCGCGGTCCTGGTCGAGTGCGGCTTTCTCTCCAACGAAAGCGAGGCCGCGCTGCTGCAGGATGAAAAATACCAGAAGCAGATGGCCTTCGCCATCTACTGCGGGCTTTTGGAGTTCTGCGTGGGGAGCGCCTGACGGCTTTGATTGTAATCGCGCCGGCAAACCGGTATAATGAAACTAACAGACTGGAAATGAAGGGGTTTCAATGGCCGCAAAGCCGAAAAGCGTCTATGTCTGCTCGCAGTGCGGGTTCGAGTCCCCAAAGTGGTTCGGCAAATGCCCCGGCTGCGGGCAGTGGAACACCATGCAGGAGGAGATACGGGAGCCTGCGGCGAAGCGGCCGGCTTTTTCCGCACACAGAAGCGCGGCGCGCCCCGTGCCGATTTCGGAAATCAGCCTCTCGCAGGAGGAGCGCTACCACACGGGCCTGAGCGAGCTGGACCGAGTCCTCGGCGGCGGAATCGTCAAGGGGTCGCTGATTTTAATCAGCGGCGAGCCGGGAATCGGAAAATCGACCATTCTGCTTCAAATCTGCGGCTATCTGGGACAGGCCCTTAAAATCCTGTATGTGTCGGGGGAAGAATCCGCCCGGCAAATCAAACTGCGGGCCTCGCGCCTCGGGGTGGAGGACGGCAACCTGTACATTCTCGCCGAAACGGACCTTCAGGCAGTCCTGGAGCAGGTCCGTGCGGAAAAGCCGGACCTGCTGATGGTGGATTCCATCCAGACGATGAACGACCCGGACCTCAGCTCTTCCCCCGGCAGCGTGACGCAGGTGCGGGAATGCACCTCCGCCCTGATGCGCACGGTCAAGTCGCTCGAAATCCCGGCCATTCTGGTCGGGCACGTGAACAAGGACGGGGCGATCGCCGGGCCGAAAGTGCTGGAGCATATCGTCGACACCGTGCTGTATTTCGAGGGGGACCGCCAGCTTCCCTACCGGATTCTGCGCGCAGTCAAAAACCGGTACGGTTCCACGAACGAAATCGGCGTGTTCGACATGGGGGAAAACGGCCTTTCCCAGGTGGAGAACCCGTCCCTCGCGCTGCTGTCGGGGAGGCCGAAGCATGTGTCCGGCACCTGTGTGACCTGCATGATGGAGGGTTCGCGCCCCATCCTCGCGGAAATCCAGGGGCTGGCGACCACCTCCGGCTACGGGACGCCCCGGCGGATGTCCACCGGGTTCGACTACAACCGCATGTCCCTGCTGCTGGCGGTTCTGGAAAAGCGGGCGGGCTTTTACTTTTCCAATCTCGACGCCTATGTGAACGTGGTGGGAGGCCTGCGTCTGGATGAGCCCGCGGGAGACCTGGCCGTGGCTCTCGCGCTGGTCTCCAGCCTGAAAGACGTTCCCATAGACGACGAGACCATCGTCTTCGGCGAAATCGGGCTCGCCGGCGAGCTCCGCGCCGTAACGCAGACGCGGGCGCGCGTCGCGGAGGCCGGTCGGCTCGGCTTTAAAAGATGTATTCTCCCTTCCCACTGCCTGGACCGCCTGACCGGCGGACAGAACGCCATCCGCCTGATCGGCGTCAAAACTGTGCGGGAGGCGTTTGAGGCCGCTGCGGGGCGGCAGGCCGGGCCTTCTGCTCATGGGAAGCGGTTTTGATGCAGTGGACGCATCCCTTTCCCGTATCGTTGTGGATCGCCGTGGGCGCGTCCAGGGAGCAGTAGCCGTCTTTTTGGTAGATGCAGTCGGCATCGCACTGAATCAGGCTCATCATCTTGTCACCTCGCCTTTAGTCTGAAATTTTTCATTCAAATTATTCGCCGCTTTTTTCGGAAAGCGGCTCATATTTTCACGCCCCCCTCACAAACTAACCGGCGAAGGGGGCATGAGAATGAAACGGTATGGAATTCTGGTTGCTTTTACAGGCCTGGCGGTTGCCGCAATTCTGACGGCCGGACGGGTTGCGGTGGACTCCATGGTGAAAGTCACGGCTGTAAAAGTCCTTCCCCGTACAGCCGAGGATACCGTCGTCTGCACCGGAAAAATCGAGTCTGCGGATTCCCAGAACGTCTACTCGGCTTTCGAGGCTACGGTCCAGAAAGTCTATGTCAGGGAAGGGGAGAGGGTCTCTTTCGGGCAGACGCTGATGGAGCTTGCCCCGACCGATGACGATTCGTCCGATTTCTCTTCTTCGCAGCCCTCCTTTCAAAGCGCGTACAGCGCCTATTCCGCCTACTTAAACCAGAGCCGGTCGGCTTCCTCATCTTCGCCGTCCTCCGCACTGCCGCAGGCGAAAGGCTCCGCGGCCCAAAAAGGAAAAAGCGGCCGGGCCCTCACCGCTTCCATCAGCGGCATTGTGGAATCAGTCGCTGTGGAAGGGGAGTACCTGTCGCCTTCGGGAAAGCCGGCCGCCGTGATCCGGAACAGCCACGAGATGCAGGCGCGGCTCCAGGTTGGGGAATCGCAGGCCGCCAAGCTGAAAACGGGGCAGAAAGCCCGGATTTCCGGGGTCGGGTTCCCGTCTGTCTACGAGGGCACGGTCGATTTCATCTCTTCGGAGGCCAAGCAGCAGGTTACCGCCACGGGGCAGGAGACGGTGGTCGAGGCCGTGGTCAAAATTCAGAACCCCGGGACGGATGTCAAGCCCGGCCTTTCCGCGAAAGTGACCATCACCACTTCGGACAGTCCGAACGTGCTGATCGTTCCGTATGAAGCCGTCCGCGCGGATGAGGACGGCAGCGAATACGTGTTCCGCGCAGTTAACGGAAAAGCCGTGAAGACCCCCGTCACCACCGGGCGGGAATTCGACAGCGGCTTTGAAATCAAGAAGGGGATTGCCGCCAACGACGCGGTCATCATGGACCCGAACGGCGTTTCCGACGGGTCCCGCGTCGTGCCGGCCTACCGAAAGGCGGCGGATTTTTAAGTGACGGATTATCTGAAGTCCGCCTTCCGAAACCTGGGGAGAAAGCGGGTCAGAACGGCGCTGACCGTCCTGGGCATCGCCATCGGCGTGGCGTCCGTGATCCTTGTCGCCGACATCAGCCAGAGCGGCATCGGCGCCATCACAGACGAAATGGAAAGCCTCGGCCTGAGCGGGCTGACCGTGGCGGCTTCGGGAAAAGCGGAAAGCGTTTCCCTGAAAGAAGAAGACCTGGAAACGGTAAAAAAAATCAGCCAGGTGGAGCAGGCGGCGCCCATCCTGATGGCGAACACCCGGGTTTCTTCCAGAAATACGGACTGGCCGGCGGTCCTGTGGGGAATCGACTCCAACGCGGATGAGATCATCTCCCTGGAATCTCTCTACGGGCGCCTGCTGAACAGAAAAGACGTCAGCACCCGGGCCAACGTCTGTCTTGTGGATGAGAATTTTGCGAAAAAGCTCTATTTCAGGAGCAATATCGTCGGCAAGCACCTCTCCATCCTCTGCGGAGGCTCCCGCCAGGATTTTACGGTGGTCGGCATCGTCAAAACGGGGACGGGGCTTCTCCAGAACGTCATCGGAAATTATATCCCGACTTTCGTCTACATCCCTTACACCACGGCTCAGAATTCCATGCAGCGGGAGGATTACGACCAGATTGCGGTCAAGGTAAAATCCGGGGGCGACGCCGAAAACGTCGGAAAGCTGATTGTGACCCGGCTCGATTCCATAAACGGCACCACGGACGCCTTCGTTTCCAACAACCTCGCCAAACAGAAGGACGGGCTGCTGCATGTGCTGAACATCGTGTCGCTGGTCCTTTCGGCCGTCGGCGCGGTTTCACTTCTGGTCGCCGGGCTGAGCATCATGACGGTCATGCTGGTTTCCGTGCGCGAGCGCACGCGGGAAATCGGAATCAAGAAAGCCCTGGGGGCGACGCGGGGCGCCATCATGACGGAGTTCCTGTTTGAAGCGGTGATGATTTCACTGATTGGCTGCGCGATTGGGGTCGCGGCCGGCCTGGTGGTTTCTCTGCTCGGCGCGGAGTATTTCCATATCCCGTTTGCCGCAAGGCCGGACCTGATTCTGCTTGCGGTCGGATTCGCCGTCCTCTCCGGGACGGTGTTCGGGGTCTATCCGGCGTACCAGGCGGCCCGCCTGAAACCCGCGGATGCGCTCCGGCAGGATTAAAAATCATCTGCGCTCTTGACAGGGAACTCCATTCGATATATAATTATACAAAATGAATATTTTGTATAATTAAGGGTGGAGCAAACCGGCTTTTGCCGGTTTAGCCCCGGCGTTCCAGCGCCAGCAGAAAACGCTTCACGGACGGCCCGCCGAGGCCGTACTCGCCGATCGCCCCGCTTTTGCGGATTACCCTGTGGCACGGAATCAGAATCGGCAGCGGATTCTGACCGACGGCCGTGCCGACCGCCCGGACGCTTTTGCATCCGACCATCCGGGCAAGCTCGCTGTATGAAACGGTCTCACCGTAAGGAATCCGCTCCAGGGCCCGCCAGACAGCCGTCTGGAGCCGGCTGCCGCCAAAGCGGACCGGCACGTGGAAATCCCGGCGCTGTTCCGACAGATACTCCCGAATCTGCCGGGCGGCGTCACGGCAAACCGGGCACCCGGCGGTTTCGAGAGTTGCGTCTTGGTCCGCGGCGGTTTCGTCCAGCAGGCTCACCGACAGAATCTCATGGCCGCTGCAGGTCAGCTCCAGCCTGCCGAGCGCGGTTGAAAAGTGCAAACTGTGAAACTGTTTCACGGAAGATGCCCCCTTATCCACACGTTATTCCATTTCACTTCTTACAGAAAGCAGAAAGGAAAGAAAACATGAAGCCTGAACTTCTGGCGGAAGCGCCGCCGGTCCTCCGGGAATTTCTCGGGTACATCGGAACCGTCAAGGGAAAATCCCCGAAGACCGTGGAGGAATATTACCTCGACCTTCGCACGTTCTTCCGCTATCTGAAAAAAAAGCGGGGACTGGTCCCCGCCGATACGGAATTTGAAAAAATCGACATCGCCGACGTCGGCCTCGACCTGATACGGACGGTCGACCTCACCCAGGTGTTCGAGTACATGAACTTTCTCGCCGAGAAGCGGAGCAACAGCGCCGACACCCGCTCCCGGAAAGTTTCGAGCCTTCGCAGCTTTTTCACTTACTTAACCAATAAAACGGGAAAACTGAAAACCAACCCGGTCGAACAGCTGGAAACACCCAAGCTGAAAAAATCGCTGCCGAAATATCTGACGCTGGAGCAGAGCATAGAGCTGCTTTCCAAAGCCGGCAGCGAGCGCGATTACTGCATCCTGGTCCTGTTTTTAAACTGCGGGATGCGCCTGTCGGAACTGGTGGGACTGAACCTGAACGACGTCCACCTGCGCGAGGCAAAGCTCAAAATCACCGGAAAGGGCAATAAAGAGCGGATTGTCTACTTAAATCAGGCCTGTCAGGACGCGCTCAAGGGTTACCTTGCCGTGCGGCCGCACGACGGCCTGCTCGACCGGAACGCCCTGTTTATCAGCAGGCAGCGCAGACGGATAAGCCCCAAAACGGTGCAGCATCTGGTCAAGAAATACCTCGCCCAAATCGGCTTGGGCGGGCCGGGGTATTCGGTCCACAAGCTGCGGCATACGGCGGCAACCCTGATGTATCAGCAGGGGCATGTGGATATCCGGGTTCTCAAGGACATCCTCGGCCACCAGAACCTCGGCACCACCGAAATCTACACGCACGTTTCCAGCGAGCAGATGGCGCGGGCGGCACAGGCGAATCCGCTCGCCAAAATCCGCAGAAGAAAAGCCCCGGTTCCGGCGAAGCATGAAATTCCCACCACAAAGGAGAAAAAATAAGCCGGAAAGCTTATTTGTCGCTGTCCATAAAGGTCGGGGGCGGGCCGTTTCCCCCGCCCTGCTGTTCCTGCTTTTCCCGCTGCTGCTTCTGATAGGGCTGAATCATCGTTTTATTGATGAGCGGGTACACGGCAAAATTGATGAGAAAAGAGCAGTAGGCGAACAGCAGAAACACGATAAAAAGGGCCGCAAGCACAAGAAGAAGAGGCACTGCAGACGACAGAAAAAGCAGAAAGGCCAGCACGGCCAGCAACGCCGTGACCAGCAGATTCCGGCCCAGACCGAGGATGGAAAAAATCAGGGCGTTTTTATAGATCTGCCTGAGGTTCAGCCTGAAGGTCACAATCATGACCGGCACATAATACTGGCTGAACACCAGCAGCGCGGAAACGGCGATGCAGACGGAAGCCGCAACCAGAAACAGCGGGTTGCCCGCGCTGTTCTGCCAGTAAAACGGAATCGAATAGCTGAGAACCGTAAAGAGCAGATAGCAGACCGCGCCGTTGATTAAAAAGGGCTTCCAGTTTTCCCTGACCGCGTCCTTAAAGTCCGAGAGGATGAACGCGTGCTCTTCCCGCGCGTAGTTGCGCGTCACAAAGGTCAGGCCGGCCACGAAGGGCGAAAGCGCGACCACGGGAAGAAGCACCAGAAACTTCAGCTTTGTCAGCGTGCCGAGCCCGTACATCAGCGCGGCCGCAGCCGCCGCCGGCACGCAGAACAGAAGGTTCAGCTTCACCAGATCGAAAAATTTGCGTCCCAGGATAGAAAAAAAGCGCGGCACAGCTTTCTGCGGCGGCGCATTTTTCGGGATTCCGGGACCCGGACGGTTGTAATTCATGCTGAAAAGGCCCACCGGTTCGTCCCCCCCTACCCTAATTTCGCGCGCGGATGGCATTGGTTGTAGACTTCCTTGAAATGATCGTTCAGCAGGTGCGCGTAGACCTGCGTGGACGAAATATCGGCATGCCCGAGCATGGCCTGAAGGTCTTTGAGCGCCGCGCCGTTCTCCAGCAGATGGAGGGCGAAAGAGTGGCGCAGCGTGTGGGGCGTGATTTCCTTGACGATTTTCGCTTTGTTCGCGTAGATCTTCACGATTTTCCAGAATCCCTGGCGGGTCAGGCGGTGGCCGTTCATATTGATGAAGAGGGCCTGTCCGCCTTCGGAAGAGAGAATCTGCGAGCGCACGCGGAAGATGTAATCGGAAACCGCCGCGACGGCGGCCGGATGGACCGGAACGACCCGGCGGGACCTCTGGCTGCAACAGCACAGCAGGCCGGACCGGATGTTGATGTCCGCGACGTTGAGGGATACCAGCTCTGACACGCGGATGCCGGTCGCATAGAGAAGCTCCAGCATGGCCTTGTCCCGGCAGCCCTTGAACCCGGCCGGGTCCGGCTGGGCGAGCAGCAGCTCGATTTCTTTTCCGTTCAGAATCTGCGGGAGCTTTTTCGGCAGCTTTTCGAGTTTGACCGATTTGGCGGGATTTGCCGCCGCCTCGCCGCTGCACACCAAAAACGTGTAAAAGCAGCGCAGGGAAGCGATATTGCGGACTACCGTAGCCCCCGATTTTTTCAGGCGCTTCAGGTATTCAACATAGTCGCCGATCTCGTCCGTTGTGACGTCGGCCGGGTTCTGCAGCCCGTTTTGGCTTTCAAACGACAAAAACCGCTTGACGTCGCGGACATAGGAAACCACCGTGTTTGGGGAAGCCGCTCTCCGATTTTTAAGATAATCTTCAAAATCTTCATCATAATCCTTCATTTGTTTTTCCCCTTTAATTCATCAAAAAGAGAACAGGCCGCCAAAACAAACAGAAAACAGAAGATCCAGCAATGCCCCCGCGCAGGCGATCGCAAGCACAGCCCCGAAGCGAAGGATATAAGAGCGGATTCCGGATTTTCCCCCCGCGTGGGTTTTCCCAGACGCCACCAGACGGGAAAAGCGGATTCCCTCCGCGGATGCCGCCAGAATGGAAAGGCAGCATACGAAAGCGCCCGGCAGCACCACGGCGAGGTTGTAGAGGACGCCCTTCCACCCGTAAGCGGCGTACAGATAGCCCGACGTCAGCCCCAGGCCGAACCCCCGGAACGCCAGCACGGCCGGGATAAAAAAAGCGCCCCAGATGGAGAGCCCGCCCAGAAAGCAGGCGAGAATAAAACAGAAAGAAGAGGCAAACGAAGCGGAGAAAACCATCAGAAACGGCTGGGTCGTCCGGGATTTGAAATTGCCGGCAAACAAAAAATCGAGCCGCTCCAGCGTCTCGTATCCCGCGCTTCTGGCGTACACGGCCCCCAGCGCCATGCCGGCGAGCAGCACAAGCGAAAGCCAGATCATCGCGCGGTTCTCGCGGGCGGCCCGCAACATGGCCCCGCCGTATTCCCGCGCTGTGGCATGATGTCTTTGGCGCCTGCGGCCTCCCACTATCACGACACCCATACATTTGATTCCTCCCGACGGAGCATCTCAACAAAATGTATGTGGGACAAAGCGATTCTATGCCCTGCGCCGGCCCGCCGCGGTCCATGCGTCTGACCGCGGCGGCAACAACAAGTAATATGGTAATACATTTTCACCGCCGAATCAAGGCAAAAAGCGCTCAAATTGCATTTTTAGGCAGAATTCAAAAAGAAATTGCAGAATCTTTTGAAATTCTGCAATCCTGTCTATTCTGCGAGAGCCGCCTGA
>ENA-UOOE01000407-UOOE01000407.1-fermentation-metagenome-genome-assembly--contig:-NODE-407-length-42588-cov-4.343639_pt1 | contig 42588 bp, 34 predicted proteins | sample MGYA00245776_ERZ724021 | MGnify/ENA primary metagenome ERZ724021 (study PRJEB28704, sample SAMN03018321) | fermentation metagenome | biome: anthropogenic terrestrial biome; feature: soil; material... | reverse complement strand
TCCAACACCACATTTTTTGTTATCTTTTCAATGCTTACTACCACATTCTTTGTTATTGGACCTCATTTTCAATCTTTGCATTCCATGCAAAAAGGCTGCTATAAAACCAAATCCGATTCTATAGCAGCCTAATTTCGTTTTAAGAATCTAATTAGCTGACAGTGACAGCTTCGCTTTCACTAGAAGCATAATAGAATCCCTCTTTAGCATCAGCTTTAATGGTAATAGTATAGGAACCCCCATCAACAGCAATAGTAGTAGAACCACTATGATAATATGGTTAGATATTCTCTAACTTTATATTTTTCAATGTTTTTGGTTTACATTTTTCTTTTGCTGAATTTTAGAAATACTAACCCTAGAAAAAACAAATAGTTTATTACTACTTATTCATCAAACGTTCTTATTTTTTTAGACAAGTTCTTAAAGAATTCAATATCACCGTCTTTTAATGCAATGAGAAACGGTTTTAAATTACCACCTGGATTATTGCAAATATATTCAGTAGGTAAACAATCTAAATTATTTAGAAGATTTTGATAAGGAACATTTAAAATATCGGTTTTTATTATTTCCAGTTGCCATATTTTGGCATCGTAATAATTGGTATTATCAAGACCATTACAATTAGTCTTCTCTTTACCAATCTCTGGCCAATACTTTCTAACAAATTTTGTATTATATTTCTTAGATGTTTGCTTCAAAGCCACTTTATCAAGAGTGTCTTTGGCTAGTAAAAACAATTGAAGAATATTTGGGTTTGTACAAAGACTAGCCGCATTAACACTATTTTCATAACCTAGAATCTCAAGCAACTGTTTTCTTACTGTTCTAAATGGGGAATCTTCTTCATTTTGACGGTAATCCACATCATAAACAGCAAAGACTGCATCTATTTCATCATTGCTAATATATGACTGATAATAAGAAGCAATATTTCCAAATCCGCCAGCATTTTTAACTGATAAAGAAATCTTCCCAGATAAACCCTTTGCTTCTACAATTTTAAAAAAATACTCTTCTTCATTCCCTTCAACAACTAACTGAATTGAATACTTACGATCCCTACTCATTTAGGATCCCCCTTTTCCCGAACATCTAACAATTCCTTAATGAAGTTTGGATCAGGCAAAGTACCAAACTCTCCAGAGTTATATCTTTTAATTAAATCACTGCCTTCTCTAGGACCACCTTCAGAAACAGTAGCATCTTTTAAGCAAAATACAGAAGCTTCGTTTCCTTTTCTTTCTAAAAAATAGATTTGATCTTTTCTGAGAAGCATCTTGCAATCAATAAGCATTAAATCATGGGCGGTAAAAATCATTTGTCCTTTAGTATTAGCAAGATTGTTAAAAGCACCGACAATAGCTCTAGTTAATCTAAAGTGAAGACCATTATCAAGCTCATCGACGACCAGGGTTTTACCCTCCTTGATTGCATCATAAATATAGGCTGCTAAAGCCTCCATCTTTTTAGTACCAGAAGAATCAAAATATAAAGACGGAACCTTGTTTTGATCATAGGTAGTCTCAAGATGAAGAGTATCAATTAGACTTTCATAACCAGACAAGGCTTTCTCGTCTATTTCTTGACCATCTTTAACAATATGGATTTCTTTTCGGTAATCGAAATCTTTAATAGAAACATCAGCATCCTTAACAAAAGCAGTAATGAAGTTTTTCTTCTTAACATCATTTCCTTTTAAAGCTTCAATAGTGTTTCCGATTGGTATGTTATACATTTGAACAAGTTCAATTGAATTAGCAAGTTTAATAAATTCTTGTTGCCAAACACTTAAAGAAGAAAATTTCCCGTTTTTTAATTCAAGAGAATAGAGAATTGGGTGTCTAGAAGGAATTACAGAGAGAAGTTCTTTGTTGTCTTCATCAAAAATATTAAAAATCTTAGAATCTGAATCCTTTTCAAAAATATTTTTTTCATTTGGGGAACCAGCTGAATAATACTTAATAGAAATTAGTTTTTCTCTGATAAAAAGCTTATCAATAGAATTATATGAAAATTCATATCGAAGCCATCCGTTCCCGTCATTGTTATTGAAAGTAATAGAAAAAGAAGATACTGGCTTATCACCAAAGAATGATCTGTTGCAATCAATATCATTTTTGCCTAGGAGCACAACTTTAAAAAGCTCAAACAAGTGAAAAATCAAAGACTTTCCGGAGTTATTTGGCCCATAGATTGCTAGAGTCTTTAAGACTCGTTTATCATCCAAATTAACCGAATTAGAAAGCATTTTCTTGGTCCTACTATCAGCAACCAAGGAAATAGAAGTTTCTTTTTTGAATAAACGATAGTTATTAAAAGTAATCTCAGAAATCATATGCTGTCCTCTTAATTTTATTTATTGTCATGCTTAATTTTAGCACAACTATAAATGAAATTAAATGATTTTGAAATTTAAATGTAAAAGCTGGACGTTTTGGCTCTTTTTTCTTTTTTTGACTAAACCTGTGTTGATATTGCAAAAAACTCTCTCATAATCTACCAATACCAAAAAGCAAATTCATGCAATTACTTTTTCTTTAAATAGTTTAAAAGATCTAGTAAAGAATCAAAAACATAATTGCAGCGCTTTCTCGCTTCATCATTAAAAATAGCTACATTAGGTATACCAACTACCGTAAAGTTACCATTTCTTCCAGCTTTTACTCCATTTAAAGAATCTTCTACTACTACTGCTTCTTTATTAGAAACATGCGCCAATTCAGCACACTTTAAAAAGATAGCCGGATTAGGTTTACTCTCTTTAACTTGATCACCGCAAACGACATAATCAAAAAAAGGATAGATACCAGTCTTTTTAGTTATATATTCAGAATATGCTCTACCTGAAGAAGTAGCTAGACAGACTAAATACTTATTCTCTTTTAGATAAGAAAGTAGTTCCCTTCCGCCTTTAAGGACAGGAATATCATGATTACGGATATAATTAAAAAAGTATTCGTTCCTATAAACCTTAGCATCATCAAATTTAGGATGACCATGGTAATGCTCATCAAATAGAGCTTTAGCATGGGATTGGTTCGTGCCTTTAATTGAAAGCATAAAATCATCATCTAACTTAAAGCCCATCTTCTTAGCGCCTTCCTGCCAGGAGATAGTTGAAAGCCTTTCAGTATCAAGAAGGGTTCCATCCATATCAAAGATGAAAGCTTTTATCTTAGCCACGAATAATCTTCTTTCTTAAAGAGTATCTCGCCATTAACAATAGTAGCCTTAACATCAAAGTCCTTATCGACAATAGCAAAAGAGGCATCCTTACCTGCTTTAATAGAACCTAAATGCTTATCTTCATGGATGTTTCTAGCCGGATTAATAGTAGCTAGATCAATAGCATCAGTAAAGCTAAGAGACAAGACATCCCTGATATTCTTAATAGCTTTATTCATCGTAAGAATAGAGCCAGCTAAAGTTCCATCACTCAATCTAGCTGCATTATCCTTAACAATTACTTTCTGACCGCCTAAAGAATAAATGCCATCCTTCATATGTTTTGCTTCCATGGAATCAGTAATCAGAATAATCTTCTTACCTTTGCATTTATATAGAAGCCTAATAGCATCAGGACAGACATGAATCAAATCACAAATTAATTCACAGTTAACCTTATCAGATAGTAGAACAGTGCCAACTGTTCCTACTTCACGATGAAGAAAAGGAGACATAGCATTGAAGGTATGAGTAGCACAGCTAATACCTTCTTCAATTCCTTCCTTCAAAAGCTCAGCTTTACAATTAGTATGGCCAATAGAAGGAGTAATATTCTTAGATACTAAGTATCTTAATAATTCTTTTCCGTTTTCTTCATAAGCAAAGGTAACTTCCTTAATAGAAGGACAAACATCTTCAAATTCCTTAAAGAGATTAACATCACACTTCTTAATATTGATTTCTTCTTGGGCACCCTTATATTTCTTGGAAATAAAGGGTCCTTCTAAATGGGTTCCTAAGACTTTAGCCGTATCTAAAGGATTCTTTTTAATATATTCATTAATATTAGTTAAGGCTTTAATAATCTCATCCTTACTCATAGTCATAGTAGTAGGACAATAAGCTACAACTCCATCCATTAAGATAGCTTTGGAAATAGTATGAAGAGAATCATAATTTCCTTCCATCACATCAAAGCCATTGCTTCCATGAATATGCTCATCAATAAAGCCAGGAACTACAAAAAGATCATTAGGAACGTTAATCAAAGACTTTTCTGGATTGTTTCCAACCTCAGAAATTAAGCCATTCTTAACTAAAAGACTAGTCTTTTTAATGCCAACTGCATCAAGATCAAGATTAGAATCTATAAATCCATTAATCATTTTATAATCCTCTTCCCATTGATTTTAGCACACCGCAAACAATTTTTTATAATTTTCATTTCTAAATGAAACTTTTTTCCAATATAATATAAGCTTGGAGGAAATAGTTATTGAAAGACCGTAACATTCCTTTGTTCAAATCGCTTTATCTTTTGGTATTCTTTGCAGATGCTCTTTTTACTCCCTTTGTTGCCTTAGATTTAGTAGCCCTCAATATGACAAGCCTCCAGAAAGGCCTGATTCTAGGCTTACTTCCTCTAGGCTCCTTTTTAGGAAACTTAGTCTTCTCTTTCTTTACTGGTTCTTTTAAAAGAAATAAGATCCTTCTTGAAATCACATCTATTGCTCAAGCCTTAATGATACTAGGCTGTGCTCTATTCAGTAACTTCACACTTCTGATAATCTCTTTCTTCTTCTCTGCTTTCTTTAATAGTGCCTACTTCCAGATAGAAGATGGAACATCAATAGTAGCAATCAAAAAAGAAAAAAGATTATTTAATGAAATCAGAATATTTGGATCAATCGGCTATTGCCTTTCTTTATTGTTTACAGCCTTTGCCTTAAAGAACATCACTTATAAGATTCTCTTCTCCATTTCAGCCTCCCTGTTTTTATTAACTGCCTTAGTCTTAATCTTCTTAAAATCCTATCCGGAAGAAATAAAACCAAAAGAGGCAAAAGAGAGAAGTCCGATTAATCGGACTTTCATCCTTTACTTCATCTTCTATGTCTTCTGTATTGGAAGCCAGAATGTTGAAGCTTACCTTTTCCCTCTTTACTATAGCTATACAGGCATTGAGGATAGCATCTATTCTTTCTGCAGTTTTCTAAGAACTATTGTTGAAACAGTAATCATCCTTTTATATAAGCCAATAAAGAAACTACTAAAGACCAGCAAGATGGGATTGTTAGCTTCAGCGATCTTAGAAATACTGTCTACTATGTCAGCTTTATTGATTCCCTCAACTAGCAATCTAGTTTCAATATCAATAGCTTTCTTATTTAGAGGCTTAGCTTCAGGATTGATTATTATTTCCTTAGTAGAAGCCATTAATGAAATATTCGGAGACAGCAAAACAGCTAAGAATCTGAATTTAATCAAAGGCGGTATGTATCTTTTTACCGGAATAGGTAACTTCTTATTCACCTATGTTCTAAAAAACATTTCTTATCAGTATGACTTCCTGATTCTCTTAGCTTTTAAAATGATAGGGCTAATATTTCTTGTCCTAAGCATGAGTAAAAGAAAGAAAGTTTAATTTCTGTTATTTATTTTTTAAAATTTATTTTCATTTTAATACTTTCTCTTGTTATCTAGAAAAAGTAGGTGTGTAAGGCATTATTTTAAAGTGATAGCTCATCAGTTTTTAATAATTATAGAAACTATTTTTCATTTTTAAATATTTAAATTGAAATTTATTTTGCTTTTTGAAAGCGCTTTGCTATAATAGTCTCGGTCGACGCTTTGGGTTATAAGGAGAAATTAAAGCAAAATGAAAAAACCCTTACTAGCTGTTGTAGCTGCTGTTTCTTGTCTATTTGGTATGACTGCCTGTGGTTCAACTTCTTCTACTTCTCAAACTAACCCCGGAACTTCTTCAACTTCTAAAGAAGAAGAAGATGTCACCCTTACCCTTTATTCTTCCACCTCTGAAGCCAACTTAAAAATCATGATTTCTAAGTTTGAAGCCGCCACCGGAATCAAGATCGAATATGTCTACGGAAGTACTTCCACTATTGTCAAACGTGTCACTGCTGAAAAGAACTCACCTCAGGGAGATATTGTCTGGCTTCCTAGTCAGTACATTGAATCCAACTCTGATTGCTATACTTCCTATAAGGCAGCCAATGAAGCCGATAAGCCGGCTGCTTATCAGTCAGCTGATGGCTTCTGCTCAGTTACTAACTACTCCATTCCTGTCCTCATCTGGAATTCTACCTTAGTTACTGGAAACATTACCGGTTATAACGACTTAACTGGTACTGGTTTAACTGGGAAAATGGCCTTCGGTGATGCCACTACTTCCTCTTCCGCCTATAACCATCTTGAGAATATGTTATTGGACTTTGGAACTGGAACTACCGTTGCTGAAAAGCTCTTAAGTGATTCTGCCTGGACTTATGTTGATTCCTTCTATAAGAATCTTAGCAATAAGATTGTTTCTTCTTCAGCTACTACCTTAACCGGTGTTGTCTCTGGAGAATATGCCTGCGGATTATCTTGGGATACTAAGGGTTATGAAGCCTTAGCTGATAAGGTTGCTAATCCTACTGGTACTTATAAGGATGTTAATGTCACCTTTATGAGCGAAGGTGTTGTCCCTAAGACTTCCGGTGTTGGTATCATCAAGGGAACTAAGCATGAAGCTGCTGCTAAGAAGTTCATCGACTATATGTCCTCAGTAGCTGGTCAGAATGTTCTTGGCAAAGATATTGCCGGAACTAACCCGATCTTAGGTACCGCTGAAGTCTCTTCCTATAAGAAGAGTATCAAGGATCTTAAGACTATTGCTATTACTAGCGATGAATCCACTAATAACAAGGCCGCTGTCTTAGCTAAGTATAAGGATATCGTTCAGAAGTATTCAGCATAATAGACTATTTCTAGCTAGGCCTATTTGGCCTAGCTAGATTCGTGTTTTTCTCTCGAGGTTAAAATGAGTATATCAATTAAAATAGATCATGTTGTGAAGAGATACGGAGACAATACCGTCATTCCGGACTTGTCATTGGATATCAAAAAGGGTGAGTTCTTCACTCTTTTAGGATCATCTGGCTGTGGTAAAACTACCCTTCTTAGAATGATTGCTGGCTTCAATACTATTGAAGGCGGCGACATTTATTTTGATGATAAAAGAATCAATGATGTCCCGATTTATAAAAGAAACATCGGTATGGTCTTCCAAAACTACGCTGTCTTCCCTCATATGACCGTCTATGAGAATGTCGCTTATGGCTTAAAGCAAAGAAAACTTCCGAAAGAAGAAATCGATAAGAAAGTCATGGATATTCTTGATCAGGTTCAGATCGCTAATCTAAAAGATAGATTACCCTCTGATATGTCTGGCGGTCAGCAGCAAAGAATTGCTTTAGCTAGAGCTATTGTAATTGATCCTGGCGTCCTGCTTTTTGATGAGCCTTTAAGTAACCTCGATGCTAAGCTTAGAGTCGAGATGAGATTAGCTATTAAGCATCTACAGAATACCAAGAAGATCACTACTATCTATGTCACTCACGATCAGACTGAAGCTCTTTCTATGTCTGATAGAATTGCCATTATGAAACATGGTGTTATTCAGCAGGTAGGTACAGCAATTGAAGTCTATCGTACTCCAAGAAACCTCTTTGTCGCTACCTTTATTGGATTATCAAATGTCTTCAACGGAAAGATAGTTAATACTTCCGGTGTAATGGGTGTTGATATGGGTGCCGATGGCATCTATGCCTTACCTAACATTGATGATAAGACTAAAGTTGGTTTACCTGTAAAAATAGTTATTAGACCTAATGAATTAACCTTCTCACAAAGAACTACTAATACTATCAGAGGCGAGATAGTTGAAAAAATCTTCTTAGGTACTGAAATGCAGTATACCTTAAAGATGGCCGATAATCAGTTAATTGAAGTCCATAACGATATTGCTCTTCCTTTACATGAAGTCGGTGAACATGTTCACCTGGATTTCAATCACGATATTATTAATGTCTTTGATGCTAATACCGAATTATCAGTTATGAAGAAGGCCTAGTTTATGGAACAAGAAATGATTCCGCCGGGAGTATTCCCAGAACAGGCCCCTGAAAAGAAGCATCACAAAATAAGGCTTCATTTTACTGGCTGGAATGCTGTTACTTTAGCTATCCTCCTTTTCTTTGCTTTATTCTTTGTCTACCCATTAATTACTATCTTAGCTAAATCAGTTTATAACTTTGATACTCACTCCTTTGATTTCACACAGTTCAATGAGTTCTTCACCAATAAATATGGCTATTATCAGAAGACTGTCTGGAATTCCGTTAAAGTCTCCTTATTATCGGCTTTGATTGCTACTACTTTAGGCACGATATTAGCCTATGTTCTCTGCACAACTAAGATCTATGGAGCCAAGATAATTAAGACCATTCTTTTAATTACCATGGTTACCCCTCCATTCCTATCTTCCTATGCCTGGATTATTCTCTTAGGAAGAGCCGGTATTATCACAAAATGGCTGAATACGATTGGAATCGCCTATCAAGGCATCTATGGTTTTAGCGGTATTTGCTTCGTCTTCTCCATTAAACTCATACCTCTAGTTAACCTTTACGTATCTGGTGCATTAAAACAAGTAGATAAATCCTTATTGGAAGCTAGTGAATCTTTAGGCGGACACGGAGTAGCCCGTTTCTTCAAAGTAGTGCTTCCTTTAATCTTACCGACTATCTTAGCTTCAGCAGTTCTAGTCTTCATGCGTGTCATCTCCGATTTTGGTGTGCCTAGTTTGATCGGCGAAGGCTATCGAACTCTACCTACCTTGATCTATAACCTTTATACTTCTGATGTCCAAGAAAATGAACCTTTAGCAGCTACTATCTGTTTGGCCACCATTGTCATTACCTTAGTCATCTTCTTAGTACAAAGATGGTTATCTAACAGAAAGAAAATTGCTATGTCGGCATTAAGACCAATTGAGCCAACTAAGCAAGGAACCGTTGTTGAAGTATTCTCTCATATCTTTGTCTATATCTTATTGGCTTTATTGATTCTTCCGATGTTTATAGTCGTTATCCAAAGCTTCAAGGATTCTACTAACGTTGTTATGTCAGGTTCTTATACTTCCCAGAATTACATTACTATCTTCACTACCTCTTCTATCCTCAGATCAATTGGAAATACCTTCCTTTATTCCTTCATTGCTTTAGCTATCGTTATTCTCTTAGGTATCCTTATCTCTTACCTAAGTGTCAGAAAGTCTTCACACATCACTAAGTTTATTGATACCCTCTCTAACCTTCCATTCATTATTCCTGGTTCAGTCTTAGGTATTGCCTTACTCTTTGCCTTCAATAAGCCACCTTTTGCTCTCATAGGAACAGCTGCCATCATCGTTCTTAACTACATCATTAGAAGACTACCTTATACAATCAGATCATCAACCGCTATTCTTCATCAAATAGATTTAAATGTCGAAGAAGCCTCTCAGTCACTAGGAGCTAACCCCTTCAAGACTTTCTTTAAAGTCACCATCCCAATGATGATGCCTGGTGTCATGTCAGGAGCAACCATGAGCTGGCTATCAATCATCACTGAATTAAGCGGATCAATAATCCTTTACTCCAATAAGACTAAGACCATGTCTATTGAAATCTTTAACGCTATTTCCACCGGAGCCTATGGTTATGGTGCCGCTTTATCCACCTTATTGATGCTGATCTCAACCATCACCTTATTAATCTTCTTCAAACTATCAGGTAAGAAAGAAATCTCTATTTAGAAAGGAAAATATCATGAACTGCGATATCACAAAACTTGAAACCGAGCAAAGAAATCCTGGCACGATGAATCTAGATGAAATGTCTTCAACTCAGATTGCAACTATTATGAATATTGAAGACATCAAAGTAGTTGCTGCCGTCAGAAAAGAAATACCTAATATTTCTAAAGCCATCGATCTCTGTGCCAAGGTCTATCAGCAGGGTGGCAGAATCATCTATATGGGAGCTGGAAGCTCAGGCAGATATGCTGTTGTTGATGCCGTCGAATGTCCTCCGACTTTCGGAGTATCCAAAGATACCTTCACCGCTTTACTAGCCGGTGGCCACCAAGCCATCTGGGATTCTGTAGAAGGAGCCGAAGATAGCAAAGAAATGGCTGATAAAGACATTCAAGAAGCTAAACTTACCTCTAAAGATGTCATTGTTGGTTTGGCCGCTTCTGGAAGAACCCCTTATGTCATTGAGGGATTAAAAGTAGCTAAGAAGATGGGATTAAAGATCATCACCATTTCCTGCAATACTAATGATCTAATCTCTAAGTATGCCGATATCTCAATCCATGTTGTCCCAGGACCAGAAGTATTAACCGGTTCCACTAGACTTAAATGCGGAACAGCTGAGAAACTAGTTCTTAATATGATTTCCACTGGAACGATGGTTAGATCAGGAAAGGTTTACGAAAACCTCATGGTTGATGTGGTTCAATCAAATGAGAAGCTTAAAGAAAGAACCGAAAACATCATCATGGCCGCCACAAACTGCTCTGAGGAAGAAGCCTCAAAGAAGCTTCAGGAAGCAAAAGGCGAATGCAAACCTGCTATCGTCTCCATTCTTCTTAATTGCTCAATAGCCGAAGCCAATGACAGATTAAAGAAAAGCAAAGGCTTTATCCGGAAAGCCATTAAAAAGTAGTTATAGATACTATAAGAACACCTTAATGACAGTATTGCTTAATTTCATCTTTTAGTATAAGCAAATGAAAATAATTTACATTTTTTCTTAAAGAGCTTAAAATATTGTTATCAAAGGGGAACCAAATATGGAAAATTGCCTAATTAAAATGAAAGAATCTCTTGATTCTCTTCCTAAAAAAGAAAACGTTTTGGCAAAGTTCATACTAGACAATGTTCAAGAAGTCGCTTCCATGACTATCACTGAATTAGCTAAAGCTAGCAAGTCTAGCGCAGCGACAATTGTTAGATATACTAAGTTCTTAGGATTCTCCGGTTACCGTGATTTCACCAAGTCCCTCTTCTCCGAGGCACAGAACAAACAAAGATATCCTGAAAACGTTAGAGACCTAGAGAATATCTCTGAAGATGATTCATCGATAGAAGCCACTATCCAAAGAGTCTCAAGAGGAAACATTGCCGCTATCGAGAATTCCTTAAAAGTGGTTAACCCTAAAGACATCGAAACAGCCGTCAACAAATTAGATAATGCCGGAAAGATTTACTTCTATGCTATCGGTGGTTCCGTTATTGCTGCTAAGGACGCTGTCTTCAAATTCCAAAGAATCGGTATTGAATGCCAAGCCTTTGATTCCGTTCACGATCAGATTCTCTCAGCTTCTATTCTTACAAAAAGCGATGTAGCTTTCTATATCTCATATTCTGGAGAATCCAAAGACTTAATCAAGTCATTGAAAATAGCTAAGGAGAACAAAGCCTATACTATAGGAATGACTAAGTATTCCGATAACACTCTTTCAAAATTAGTCGACTTAACTATCCGCCATGCCGCCGTCTCAGAAGGAATCAGAACTAACTCGACTAAATCCCGTATTGCTCAGCTTAATATCATCGATATACTCTTCACCCGCTTAGCTGAAAGAAGAGTTGATAAATTGGAAAGATTCTATAAGCTTACTAATGATGTGTTCTTAGGTGATAAGGACTTAATTAAAGGCAATAAATAAATTGCTTTTAATATAAGCAACCTCTTGTCTAACTATAAGATAGTCAATATCTAAGGAGAAAAAATATGAAGATTGTTATTAGAGACACTAAAGAAGAATTATCAAGTCTGATTGCCGAGAAGTTTATAAAGCTATTAAAGAAGAAACCGGATGCCGTCTTAGGATTAGCAACCGGAAGCTCTCCGACTGTTGTCTACGATGATTTAATCAAAGCTTATCAGAAGAAAACCATTTCTTTTGAGGAAACCAGTACTTTTAATCTTGATGAATATCTAGATTACAAACATAATCAGGATTCTTATTGGTATTTCATGGATCAGCATCTTTTTAATCATATCAATATCAATAAAAAACATGTTCACTTCCCCAATCCAAAAGATCCAGCTGGTTATGATGCCTTAATTGAAAAGACCCCTGTCGATCTTCAGATTTTAGGAATTGGTGCTGATGGGCATATTGGTTTCAATGAGCCTAATACTCCCTTTGATGAAGGAACCCACATCACTTCCTTAACACAAAGAACCATCAAAGACAATTCTCGTTTCTTCCCTTCTATCGAAGATGTTCCTACTAAAGCAATCACTATGGGCTTAAAGACCATCATGAAAGCTAAAGAGATTGTTTTGATTGCTACTGGAAGCAACAAGAACGAAGCTATCAAAAAGCTTTTAGCAAAAGTTGATCCTTCTTGTCCAGCCAGTATTCTAAACAACCATCCCAATACGACTCTCTATTTAGATAAAGAAGCCGCCAAGGATATTAAAGAAAGATAATTAATTTTACCCCTATTTCGATAAGATTTGTTTTCCACCAAAAAAGGCTACTTAGAAGTTTTTCTTCTTAGTAGCCTTTTTAGTTTTACTTCTTAGGAGTATCTTCTTTGTCTTTCTTATGCTTGAAGAAATCGAAGAAAGATTTCTTTTCCTTCTTCAGTTCTTCTCCTACTTTAGAAGGTTCCTTCTTATTGTTGTCTTTAGGTTTCTTCTCCTCATCAAGATAGATAGTCTCTACCTTGTTTTCTTCATGTCTTGGCAAGATATGGCAGTCGCTAGCTTCAAAGGATAGATAACCATCCTCTCCGACATTGAAGATACGTTTCCCTCTGGGATTGTATTCACAGATCTTAACTAGCTCTTCGCCGCACTTTACATGATAGAGCTGATAGGATCCCATAAAGGTTGATAAGATAACCTTGCAGGGAAGCAGGCCCTTTTCAACGACATGCAAAGCTTCGGGACGTAAGACTAGTTTTACTTCATCGCCGACATTGAATCCGCCAGGATTGTCGACTGGGAAGTTCATCTCGCCGACTTGTACATTGACTTGTTTCTTATTGGCAGCAATAGAAGTAATCTTTGCTTCAAGGAAATTGACTTCACCAATAAAGTCAGCCACAAATTCATTCTTAGGATGATAGTAGATTTCTTTAGGTGTACCAATCTGCGCGATAAAGCCTTTGTTCATGACAATAATACGATCAGAGATAGCCATAGCCTCTGACTGATCGTGAGTGACATAGATAGCGGTAATTCCGACTCTTTGCTGAATCTGACGAATTTCAGTTCTCATAGAGACACGTAGCTTAGCATCAAGGTTAGAAAGAGGTTCATCAAAGAGAAGCACAGAAGGGTTAAGAATCAAAGCACGGGCTAAAGCCACACGCTGCTGCTGACCGCCAGATAACTGGTTAGTCATTCTCTCTTCCATACCGGTAAGCTGGACTAAATCAAGCATTGCCATAACCTTAGTATGAATTTCTTCTTTAGTTAGAGCTCTTAAAGAACCCGTCTTAGGATCAGCCATCTTTCTAAGTCTTAAGCCATAGGCAACGTTATCAAAGACATTGTACTGAGGCATTAAGGCATAGGACTGGAAGACCATGGCGGTATCACGCTGGTTAGGAGTGAAGGCATTGACGTTATCGTTACCAATATAGACTTCACCAATATCAGGTGATTCAAAACCGGCAATCATTCTTAAGGTGGTGGTTTTACCACAGCCTGAAGGTCCTAAAAGAGTAGCAAATTCACCAGGAGCAATCTCAATATTGCTGTCTTTGACTGCAAAGAATCTTCTCTTGGTCTTAGGATCAACATAGATTTTACTGACATGCTTAAGAGTGACACCCTGAGGCTTCTTGTTCTCACTATAGATAAGAGCTTTGTTCCTCATGGTTTTCTTTTCGTTGTCTTCAGTTTTATTATTAGCAGAATTATCCATTGTCTTTCTTGGCTCCTTTGATTTTACGACCCTTTCCTAAAAGACCAGTTAAGAAATCGAAGATACCAATAGTAACACCAGCAACTAAGATCAAGATAGTAGCATAGGCAGAAGCAATACCATAAGCACCCTTGCCTGCAAACTCGTTGATTACATAAGTCATCAGCTTGATATTGGAGGTGCAGAGCAAGATGACAGCTGAGATAGCAGTAATTGATCTTACGAAAGATGTTGATAAGGACGAGAAGAAGGAGTCTTTAATCAAAGGAAGAGTCACAGTTCTAAAGACATGAGCGCTATTAGCTCCCATATCATAAGCGGATTCCTCAATTGATTTATCAATCTGTCTTAAAGCAGCAACACCAGATCTAACACCAACCGGCAAGGATCTAACAATAAAGACAATAATAATTATCCAGATGGTTCCGTATAAACCTTGCATCCACCCAGTATGGAAGACGCCTTTTACAAATCCTCTTATGAACCCTAGACCTAGAACAGTGCCAGGGATTGCCATAGCCAACATAGAAGTGAATTCTATGAAGCCTCGGCCAACAAATTTCCTCTTCACAATCAGATAAGCGATTATCATAGACATCAAAGCACACAGTGGTGCCGCTATCAGTGAAGTCAGCAAGGTGGCTTTTAAAGAATCAAGACCAGTACCTGTCGTGGCTTCCTTCCAGTTAGCTATCGTATAGACAATATCGCTAGTATCCATGTTCTGCCAAAAAGAAACCATGATAACTACTACATATAAACCAATAACACAAATAGAAATAAAAGAGCAGAAAATCTCTAAAGGAATAACAACACTCTTATCATCGATCTGAATTCTGGCTCTGGTAGCTTTACCAGAAATAGTAGCATAAGATTTTCTTTCAAAGACATACTTCTGAATAAAGAAGAAGGCCATTGAAATAGCTAATAGAATCAAAGACATAGCGGCGGCCTGATAGTTAGCATTAATTCCGTTGCCGCCCATTAAGGTGTTATAGATCTGCGTTGACATCGTTTCCATTGAGCCACCGATGATCATCGGGTTAGCAAAATCAGCCATAGATTCAATGAAGGAAACTAGGAAAGCATTAGCCAAGCCCGGTTTCATTAAAGGCATAGTGACTGTCCAGAAGACATGCCATCTAGAAGCACCCATATCTCTAGCGGCTTCCTCTAAAGAAGGATCAATGTTCTTCAGTAATCCCTTTAACATTAAGTAAGCTGTCGGGAAGAAAGTAATGATTTCAACAATCATGACACCAGGATAACCGTATAATCCCTGGTTCATTGATATGCCCCACCACCTATTAGTAATTAAACCGGAGTTACCAAAGAGAACAATGATAGCAATAGAAATAACAAACGGCGGAGAGACTAACGGCAAAAGAGAGACAATCTTAAAGAGTGCTCTCATAAAGCCGCCTTTTACTTTTAAATAAACATCGACATAAGCAAATAAGAAACCGACTAAGGTAGCGCCAAGAGCAACTACTAAGCCGATTATTAAAGAGTTCTTAATAGAGACCTGATAATTAAGGGTAGAGAAAATATAGGAAAACTGATAAGTAGTAGTTTGATCAACACCGCCATAACGCCTTACAAAAGCATCCTTAAGCAGAATAATTAAAGGATAGATTGTAAATAATAATAGGAAGAAGATAATCCCAGCAATTGCGACGATTGTTATTGGGTCTTTAAAAAACTTCTTTATTTCTATTATTCTGGCTTGGTGTTTATAGGTATTAGCATCGGTTATATCTGGTTTAGCATTTTCTTGAATTGTATTAGTTTCTGCCATAATGCCTCTGTTTAAATAAACAAGAGGTGGCTGTTAAGCCACCTCTCTTCAATCGTGAGAATTTACTGAGAAAAAAGGTTAAGCTGTAGGAGCAGCCTTATTGACAGCAGTCATCCAATCAGTGACATAGTGGGAAGTGTTAGTCTTAGCATCATCGAAATCATAATCCATAGTCTTAACAGAGGTTAAACCAGCATCAATAGCAGCCTGAGGCTGTTTGACACCAGTCTTCTCGTCAAGAACCAAGAACTGATAGGAACCATTAGTGGCACCTAATTCAACACATTCAGGAGTCAAAGCGAAATCAACGAACTTCTTAGCAAGGTTAGGATTCTTAGCACCCTTAAGGATACCAGTAGCACCAACTTCAAAAGCAGTTCCTTCGCTAGGAGCACCAATGCCAATCTTATCGCCATACTTCTGATCTACCATCTGATAAATAGCATCATGTAAGAAGCCAACACCGATGACGCATTCACCAGAGCCAACCTTCTTAGAAGCACCTGAACCAGATTTAGTGTATTCAGCAATATTGGTATCTAAGGATTTGAAGTACTTCATACCCTCAGTATCATCATAAGCAGTAGTCTGAGTTCCTTCATTATCATAAGTAACCTTCTTGCCATTAGCCTTAAGCTGAACAATAGTGTTTACAGTGAGTTTAGCGGTTCCGGCAGTAGAAGGATGAGACCAAGTGATATAGCCTTTGTTAGCAGCAGAATGATATTTATCGCTGAGCAAATCAGCCCAAGAAGTAGGAGCAGTAAGTCCTAATTCAGTAAGCTTATCCTTATTCCACATAAAGCCTAATATACCCTTATAAATACCATACCAATAATTATCAACATCCTTGAACTTTGAATCAGTGATGTTGCCATCATTAACAGATTTATACTTCTCCAAAAGATTCAAATTCTTTAAATAGTTGTAAGGATCAGTAGTACCACCGAAGAGAACATCGCTAGTAGGATTGCCATCCTCACCCTCAACCTTACTCTCCATTTCACCAGCACTTAAACGGATGTAGTTAACTTTGACACTATACTTGGTGGCAAAAGCTTCACAGACAGCCTTAAGATACGGCTCTTCGCATCCACCAATAACATTGAGTTCTTTTTCTAAGTTGTCGCCAGTGGAAGAATCAGATGTCTTTCCACAGCTAGTCATACCAGAGACAGCAGTAATGGCAAGAATAGTAGCTAATAATTTAACGGATTTTCTCATTGAGAAATTCCCGCTTGTTGAATTGAAAGGAAAGCCATTTCAGTTATCTTAATTATAGTTTTAAATGAGAGCTTGTCAATTTATTTTTGACAGTCTTTTACAAATATTTTAACTTTAGCAAGGAAAAGTCCAATAAATTAGATGATTTAAACAAATGGTATTGCCTTCGAGTTATTTTAATAAATTACAAAGAATTGAATAATTCACAAACATTTTCTTTGTTTGTAACCCATTTCATAAGACTGAAATTCTTAAAAACGCATAGTGAAAACATCCTTTTGTGTTATCATCTTTGAAAAGAAAAAATATATCAAATGTACAAGCTAATTGCCTGCGACCTAGACGGAACCCTCATCAAATCTGATAGAACCATATCAGAAGAAAACATCAAAAGCATCAAAGAGGCCAATGATGCCGGAGTGCTTTTCGTGCCTACCTCAGGAAGAGGATTTCTTTCCATCCAGGTGACCGCCAAAGCCTTAGGCGTCTTTAACAAGAAAAACCAATATATAATCTCCTATAACGGCGGAGTCATAACTGAAAACTATCAGAACAAGATTCTTTTAATGAAAGATATGGATCATCAAGTAGCAGATAAACTCTATGAAGAAGGTCTAAAAAGGAACTTAACAATCCATGTCTATACTCTAGATCAAGTTTATATTTATCATATATCTAAAGAAGAAAAGGAATTTCTTAATGGAAGGATTTCCTATATCGAAGGTTCTTGGCAGAACCTCAATTTCTTAAAAGATCAAAAGATTCTCAAGATACTATATGAAAACACTAACTATGAATTCTTAAAGAAAATCAGTGAAGAATTAAGTATCACTTTGCCTTATCTTGCTATGTCTTTCTCATCAAAAAGATATTTGGAATTTAATCCCGAAAATGTCACTAAGGGAGCCGGCTTAGTCTCCTTAGCTGATTACCTACATATCCCTATAGAAGAAACCATCGCAATCGGTGACTCCTTAAATGATCTTTCGATGATAGAAAAAGCCGGTTTAGGAATAGGAGTCAACAATGCTAGTTATGACTTAGTTCCTCACTGTGATTTCATCACAAAGAATGATTACAATCATAGTGCCATTAAAGAAGTAATTGATCGATTTATCTTCAATAAAGGAAACTAATTTTATTGTCTAAACCTAGCAATCCCTAGTCTTAAGTAATAGACAGCATAATTTCTTGTAATCGTTTTCAAAAATATAGAAAAAAGAAGAAACCCATCATAAAACACAGAACTATTTTTGAAACCAAAAAATAACTTGAAATTATGTAAAGCCATAAATATATTCGTACTTAAAAAGCAATAGTTTTGTTATTATCAAGCTTATTTTTTTAATATTTCAAACTGTTTCGTTTTAATTTTGCTTAATTTCATTTGAAAGCAACAATTTTTAATTAATTTAAATTTTCTTGGTCAGGTTACAAACAATCAAAAACGACATAGGGTCAGATAGAATCTTTATGCTTTTTCGATATAGGACAGTTAAAGGTTCATCTTGGCTTTTTATTTATTTTTAAAAAGAAGTAATTTTTTGCTTTCCTCTTCTTTTTAGCTAGTGCCCAAAGTCCTGATTATCTAAATTAACATAAAAAGATAGAATATATATTATTTATATATTCGCAAACACAAGGAGAACCCGTATGAGAAAAAAGATTTTAATTGCAGCTACTACAATTCTTCTAGCTACTGGCTGCACTCAGCAAGTAACTAGTTCCTCTCCTCTTTCTTCCTCTTCAACAACGACAACATCCAATGATTCCACTTCAGTTTCTGCGATTACCTCTGAAGATAACGGAACAGCTACCATCAAAATATCCCAAAAACACAGTTCTGCCTCAACAAATAGATATATCTCACCCAAAGACGTCAACATTCAATACACATACAGTGATTTGAGTGGGACGCTTTCCAATAATGAAAATGTCTGCCCTTCTATAGGCGATGTTGATCTTTTAGTTATACCGGTTCATCTTCTTGGCGGAGATGCCTATAAAACCGATCAAGTTAAGAATGATATCCGGAAAGCTTTCTTCTCTAAAACTGACAAGCGTTCTGGTTACTGCTCTTTAACTAACTATTACTATGAATCCTCCTACCATAAGCTTAATTTTGGCGGAACTGTTACTGATTGGTTTGATGTCACAGAGCATACCAGTATTGATAGTGTTGATGATATTACCTCTGGATCAAGCGGAACTATCATCTCCAAGATTCTAAGAAAGGCAGTAGCTTGGGCCAATCAAGGAATTGATCTTACTAAGTTCGATAAAAACAGTGATGGTGCCATCGATGGAATCTGGCTAGTCTATGATCATCTTGACTGGTCAACTGAATTCAATCAGCGATATAAGGCTGATCCCACCTATACAGGAAGCGACTTAAACGATGCTTTCTGGAACTTCACTTATTGGGATTGGGGTACTAAAAACAGCGCAGAAGGAGAAGACCCTACTACTTCAGCTTTCTCTTGGGCTTCTTTTGATATGCTTTATACCCCTTATGCCAGTTATGACGATAATGGCGTAGCTGATATTTCTAATTTATCTTCAATTGATCTAGATACTCACACCTTCATCCATGAGACTGGACATTTATTAGGTTTAGATGATTACTATGCCTCAGATGATTCCACCTATCATCCAGCCGGTAAATCAACCATGATGGATCAGAATATCGGCGACTTGGATTCCTATTCCAAACTACTCTTAGGCTGGGTGACTCCCTTTGTCGTCTATGGAACAAGCGAAATTCTTTTGCCGACTGCTACTTCTTCTGATCATGCTGTTATTGTCATACCTTCTAACTATCAGGAAATCTCTGACATTATTGAAGAACAGATTGATAATCACGCTATAAAAAACTACAAGTATGATTTCAATCCTTTCTCTGAATATCTTTTAATTGATCTCTATTCTCCTGATGGATTAAATGAGAAGGATGCTTTTGGCCCCTATATCTACGGGAGAGATACCGCCATGAGTGAGACAGGCATTAGAATCTATTACATTGATAGCCGTATCTTTAAATGCACGGTTGTTAACTATGATGGCGGACAGAAGCTTTCATATACTGATGGTTATGTCTGGGATGGAGATAACTTAAGCGAGGATGAAGCTATCTTAATGCCTATCTCTAACCAGAAGACCGAGAATTCTTCTTTCCAGCTTCCGGCAGCTTTTGATTACTTTGATCAGATAAGACTGCTTGAGGCCGGTAGAATCAATACCTTCAATAGCAATAAGGCTGCTACTAATTCAACATTATTTGATACAGAAAAATCTTTCTCTATTGCTGACTTTGGTTATCAGTTCTTCAATTCTAATTATTCCTATAACTCAGGTACGGCTTTACCATTTATTGTATCTGTTTCTACCTTAAAAGGAATCTAAAGACATGAAATCTAATATTAATAAAAAGTCTTTATTCCTCTTAACTTCTCTTTTAGTCTTAACCGGCTGTGGAAAAAGTAATGATTCCAATACTTCTAGTTCTACTTCTACTGATCAGAAATTAGCTTCTAATGCTTCTATCACGATATCTTCTTCCGCTGATGAAATAGCTTTAAATCCTGAGGATGTGACTATCTCCGAGACTTTCCATTCCTTAGAAACCAAGAAGCAGTACAACACTAGAGTCTTACCTTCTACTGGATATATCAAACTCTTAGTCATACCGGTATTAATACCTGGCTATGAGACAATCGATATTGATGGAGACGAAGTCGATGATAAGGAAAAAGTCAAAACCGATATTGAAGAGGCTTTCTTTGGAACTGAGGGAGATTCAAACCTCGGTTATGAATCTGTTGCTTCATTCTATAAAAAGTCTTCTTATAATCAGCTTAACTTGACTGGTACCGTAACTGATTACTTCAATTTGGCTAGTGATTCCACTTCAGGATATTCAGTGGACTATGTTGTCTCTGCAACCACTTCTTCCTTCTCCTTAGAGTTCTTTGAAAATACCACACTTACTTCTACTGTCACTAACACTTCTGCTAACGGAACCTTAAGCTATAAAGTCAATGATGTAGCCGCTACTGACTTAAATTCCGTCTATTCTGGCGATCATTTCACAGTTACGGTTGCTGGAACTCCATCTACTGGTAAGACCTTCATACTCGAAGAAAAAGAAACTTCCGGCAATTATCCGCAGACCAAATCAGTTACTGGTGGAGAGGGAATCAATTTCACTTTCTATCCTCAGACTAATTTCACTATAACCTTATCGGAAGTATCTATCTCTACTATTACAGTTGTTAACCCCACTACTGGTAGTGGAAGTATTTCTTTGACTATGTATGATGGCAACCACAATACTGCCACTAATGGTATTCCTACTGGTTCAACCATGTACATCTCTGGTTATAGCTACTATACTGCCGCTGTTAACTACACGGTCCATATTGAAGAAACTGCTACCGACTTAACTGGAACAATCTCGGCTTCCTCTGGTTATGGTTCTTACTTCAGTATTAACAATGGTGGTGCTATATCTATCACTGGCAATATGACTATTACCTTTGTCTTAGCTGCTTAATACTTAATCTCTCTATCTCAAATAACTGCTCCTACAATTTGTAGGAGCAGTTTTTAATTGATGAACAAAAAGTAGTTCAAAAAGCTACAACTGAAAACATCTAACTATAACTAAAAAATTATTATCAAGTACCACATGACTATCTAATATCAAGAAACGAGAAATTTAAATCCAAAAGACTTCTTAAATAGACGCTTCTGGTTCTATTGATAAATGGCAATCGGTTTTGAAATTATAAAACGCTGTTAACTATAAGGTTAATAAAGAAATGATGGAGCAATGATAGTCCCTATTATTTATCAAAAGCCTTAGTTTTTTTCAATATTGTGCCTTTAAAGCACACTGCACAGGAATTTTTTAAAAGGCACAACACATTTAAATTTTAAGGCGTTTTCTTATTGATTTTGAATGAGACTTTAGATAGTTATATTTCCATCAAAGTTCTCAACTTCTAAAGTTCTTTTGATTTTAATTTTTTAAACATTTTGTCGATTAATCGGCTAAAAGAAAGCATTTCATTTATAAAATTAATTAGTTTTCTATATATTTTTAGTGGCTTTATAGATATCATCTAATGTCAAAATTTTAATATTTCTTCAGCTAATGTCTTTTCTCCGTGCACTTGATTGCCTCACTTGCAAATGGTTAGGAGGCAAGTTTAGAATATTGCAACGGAAAGGGCTTACATGGCAGAAATAGATGACCATAAATGAGATTGCAAAACTTGCTAACACATCACGAGGCACAGTAGATAGAGTTATCAATAAACGTGGTGATGTAAATCAAGAAGTAGAGAAACGAGTTATCCAGATTATTAATGAAACTGGATATCTTTCAAGCAAGGATAAAAAGCTCTTTTCTCTTAGCAATTCCAAAATTGAAATTGGTGTCATCATTGCCTCATTAAACAATATCTTCTTTGATCAAATCCTAATGGGTATGAAGAAAGCTCTTGCTAATCAATATCGTTATTCAGGATTAGATCTTCAAATCCATAAAGTCCGTCTCTTCAATGATCAGGAAGTAATCGATGCTATTAACTCTCTATCGAAGAAAACCCGTCTTCTAATTGTCTCGGCCTCTGGCAATGAAACCATTGAAAGAAAAATAGATTCTTTAAATATTCCTGTCATCACCGTTTCTATCGATATGGATTGTCACAATAAGATTGGATTCGTTGGCTGTGACTTCTATAACTCCGGTGCCTTAGCTGCCGATGTTGCTAACTTGCTTCAGAATACCAATAGCAAAGCTGCTGTCATGATTGGCTCCTATAGCCATCAAGGACATAGGCAAAGATTAGAAGGCTTCAAAGCCAAAGTCGACCCAAATATCACCATTCTTGATCCTATTCAGACCTTTGATGATGATGAGATTGGTTATCAAAGAACTCAAGCGGTCTTAGCTAAAGAGCATCCTGATATTATTGTCTTCTTCGGAGCAGGCATGGCCGGAGGCTTAAAAGCCATCAAAGAATACCAAGGCAAGGTAAGAGTTGTAACAGTAGATGAAATTCCCGAAGTAGTAGAAGGCCTTCATTCCGGATTAGTCTCAGCTAGTGTCTCTCAGTTCCCTTTAACTCAAGGTAAGAAATGTATTGAAATCGCTTATGACTATCTTGTCAAAGGTCAAAAGCAATTAAGAGTCATAAAAGTTGCAAACGCCGTCTTATTGAAAGATTCTGTTTTGCCTTATTAAAGGAGGTAATTACATGTCACGCTTAATCTCATTAACAACTGGACAATGGTCAGATTTGTCACTAGAAGAACTTTGTTCTACCGTGGAAAAGCTTGGCTATGACGGTTTGGAGTTAGCTTGCTGGGGAAATGGCTTCAATGTTGAAAAAGCCTATGATGACCCTTCCTATCTAGATTCAGTTGAAGAGACTATTAAGAAGCATCATCTAGTCGTTACCTCTCTCTCTATGCATATCATTGGTCAATGTGTATCTGACCTTCCTGATCCTCGTCTCAACAACTTTGCCCCTTCTAAATATAAAGATCAGCCAGAGAAGATACAGGCTTGGGCGGTTGAGACTATGAAGAAAAGTGCTTATGTCGCAAAGAAGATGGGTGTAAAAGTCATCTCTTGCTTCACTGGTTCACCACTCTGGAGATATTTCTATAGCTATCCTCAGACCACCGAAGAAATGATTCAAAAAGGGTATGACAAAGTAAGAAAAGATTGGGTTCCAATACTCGATGTCTTTAGAAAACTAGGCCTTAAATATGCACTCGAGGTTCATCCAGGTGAAATAGCATTCGATTACTACAGCACTAAAAGATTATTAGAGACCTTCTCTGATTATCCGGAATTCGGTATCAACTTCGATCCTTCTCATCTCTTATGGCAAGGCATCAAGCCTGAACTATTCTTAGAGGATTTCATTGACAGAGTCTATAACATTCACCTCAAGGATGTGAAAGTAACTCTCGATGGCCGTTCATCCTTATTAGGAAGCTATCTAAACTTCGGAGATCGAAGAAGAGGCTGGAACTTCCGTTCATTAGGACATGGAGATGTCGACTTTGAAGAAATCATCAGAGTCCTTAATGCCCATAACTACCAGAACGCTTTAACCGTTGAATGGGAAGATAGCGGCATGGATAGAATAGCCGGAGCAAAAGAAAGCCTTGAGTTTGCTCGAAAATTAGATTTTAAGCCTTCAGAAATAAGTTTTGATAAAGCTATCTCAAATGGAAAGTGAGGATCATATGTCTACAAACGAACTTACATATGGAATGGTAGGAGGAGATGTTAAAGCCTTCATCGGAGATGTTCACCGTAAAGCCATCGGATTTGATCCTCGTTGTCATTTAGTAGCAGGCGCCTTCTCTATTGATCCAGTACTTCATGTCCTAACTGCTGATACCTATCACATTGCTAAAGATCGTCGTTACAACGACTATAAAGAAATGGCTGAGGCTGAAAGCAAAAGAAAAGACAAAATCGACTTTGTTGTAATAGTAACTCCTAACGCATCTCATTATCAGATCAGTAAAGAATTCCTTCTTCACGATATCAATGTCATCTGTGAGAAACCTCTTTGCTTCACCTTAGAAGAAGCTAATGAGTTAAGCAAGATTGCAAAAGATAGAAACCTTCTCTTTGCTGTCAATTATGGTTACACCGGTTACACCATGGTTAAGATTGCTAAAGAGATGATTGCTAAAAAAGAATTGGGAAAGCTCTTAAGCGTTCAGATTCAATATGCTCAGGACTGGCTAATTGATACCACCGATTCAACTAAGTCAGCAGAAATGGGAAAGAAAATCTGGAGACTTGATCCAAAGGCCAGCGGTATTAGCTGCAGCTTAGGAGATATAGGAACTCACGCAGAAAATCTCTTCAGATATCTAACCGGTGATGAAATTAAGCGCTTAGTAGTCTCAACCGATAAGTATGGTCAAGCCCTTGACTTAAATAGCAATGTCATCATTCAATGCCAAGATGGTTTACATGTTGGAATTTGGGTCAGTCAAGTAGCCATCGGCTGTGAAAATGGTCTTAAATTCCAAATCTATGGAACCAAAGGAAGTCTAAACTGGAATCAACAAGACCCCGATACTCTCTATTACGGATTACTCCATGAGCCTCAAATGAAATTAGTAAGAGGATCAAACTATCTCAAAAAGTATGAAGCAAGTTCAAATTCACGACTGCCTTCTGGTCATCCAGAGGGTCTGTATGAAGCCTTCGCCAACAATTACCGTCACATCATTTCTTACTTGATAAAGAAGAAAGGAAAGGAGGAGCCGACCTTAGAAGACTGTGATTTCCCAACAATAGCTGATGGTTTAGATGGCGTAAAGTTTGTTCACAAAGCCATCCAATCAGCCACTGAGGAAAAATGGCTTGAGTATTAGCTAATAAGTTCAATTCGTTTCTAAAAAGAATTAATCATAAAAGGAGGAAATTTACTTTATGAAAAAATTCGGTTTATTGCTTGCTGTTGTTGCTTGCTGTTTGCCTTTAGCTGGCTGTGGCAACACTACTACCACTAAGGAAGTTGCCGTCTTTGGACCTAAAGCCGATCATGGTTGGACTGGTGCTGTTCTTACCTACATCACTGAAAAAGCCGCTTCTTTAAACAAGGCCCAGACTAAGTATAAGTATGTCATCTATTCTCATGCTGATGCTGAAGCTCAGTCCAATGCTGTCGATGATGTCTTAGCTAGAAAAGATAACATTGCCGGTATCGTCATTCAGCCTTCCAGCAACGATTCCGCTTCTACAATCACCAAGATTGCTAACAGTGGTATTCCTTTTGTTCAGTTCGATCGTATTATTTCTAACGATACTATCGATAAAGCCTCTAATGTGGTCAGCAATGTCACTGGTGATAACTATAGTACTGGCGTTGCTTCCGCTAAGCGTTTCATCGCTAAAGGCTTAACTAAGACTGATAAGATTCTCTGTATGCCTGGCGATAATTCTTCAGTTCCTGGCACTAGAACCAAAGGCTTCACTGATACCTTAAAGAGCAATGGCTGGACTGATGCTCAGATTACTAGCCAGATGACTTCTACCGACTATACTGGCTGGTCTCGTGATACCTCTGTCACCCTCTTTGAAAACTTTGTCAGTTCTACTACTGATTTATCCGACTATAAATGGATCTACACTCATGATTCTGAAATCACTATGGGTGTCCTTCAGGCTTTGACTGGTTCTAACATCACTGATGCCAATAAGAACACTATTAAGACCAATGTCAAAGGCTTAGTCGGCTGCGGTGGCTTAGAGGAAGTCTATCAGGTCATTCGTGGTGACCATCCTAGATCAGCTGCTTTCACTGCCGCTCTTCCTAATTGTGATATCGTTGATGCCACATATGATCCTGCTATGATGGCTACTGCTATGCAGGATATGGAAGATCATCTTGAAGGAAAGTCTGTTACTAAGGATCACGTCATTGCTTCCGAAATTGTCACTAAAGACAATATTGGTTCCAAGGTCGGATTCGGCGGTAAAGTTACTGCTTAACAAGTAGATAGTTGACACTGGTGGCTACAAAATAGCCACCAGTGCTTTATTTGAAGGAGCCCCTCATGAACAAAATTGAAATGTCTGGAATCAGCAAATCTTTCTATGGAGTAAAAGTACTCCAAGATGTTGATCTTAAAGTCACCCAAGGTTCAATCCATGCTTTGATCGGAGAAAACGGTGCTGGAAAATCAACTCTCATGAATATTTTAGGTGGAGTCTTACCAGCCGACCAAGGTTCCATCAAAATCAACGGAATAGAAGTTAAGGATATGACTATCAAGAAAGCTGAATCCAAAGGAATCGCTTTTGTTCATCAAGAGATTAATCTATTTAATACTTTACAAGCTTACGAGAACATCTTCATGGGTAAAGAAATCACTCATGGGAAGGTTTTTCTAAATAAGAAAGAGATGATTACTAGATCAAACGAACTCTTCTCTGATTTAGGAGTTCAGTTAAAAGCAACTGATTTAGTTGGGAATCTATCAACTGCACAGAAACAGTTGCTTGAAATCTGCAAGGCATTGTTCAGCAATGCTGATTGCTTGATATTAGATGAGCCAACAACTTCTTTGAATAATGAAGAGATTGATAATTTCTTTAGAATTATTAAGAAACTTCAAAAAGAAGGAAAGACTTTTATTTTTATTTCTCACAAGATGCCTGAGATTTTTAGAATCTGCGATGAATATACCGTTCTTAGAAATGGAAAACTAATTTCTTTTGGAAAGATAGAAGATACTACTCCTGAAAAAGTCACTTCTGATATTGTCGGCCCTGGTAATTCTAGCCAGGTAACCTTTATTGATCGTCCTATAGGTAACACTATCCTTGAATTACATAATCTTTCTGGGAATGGTTTCCATGATGTCAATCTCTCTATTAAGAAAGGACAGATCATAGGCTTCACCGGTCTTGAAGGAGCCGGTAGCAGTGAACTGATGCAGGCTATCTTCGGATTGAAAGAAATTTCTAGCGGTAAAATCCTTTTCAGAGGTGAAAACATCACTGGTTTAAATACTGGGAAGATAATGAAACACGGAATTGGTATGATTCCAGCCAACAGAAAAGAGAATTCGGTCTTTGGAGTTCTTGATATTCTCAACAACTTCTCTTTAGCTTCCTATACTACTTCAAAAAGCCATTTTTCTAAGAAGAAAGATTTAGATTCCTTTAATAATTACAAGAAGGAAATGAGTATCAAAGCTGATAAAATAGCCAACTCTATTGTTTCTTTGTCTGGCGGAAATCAGCAAAAGATCATCATTGCTAGATGGCTATACACTAACGCTGATCTCTTACTGTTAGATAATCCGACACAGGGTATTGATGTCGGTGCTAAAGCTGAAGTCTACCGATTATTACTGAAGATTGCCCAAACCGGTAAAACTATTATCTTCAACACCTTGGAATTATCTGAAATAAGGAAATGTGCTGATGATTGTTATGTCTTCTATCATGGCAGCATCGCTGCATCCTTAAACCGTGAACAGATGGATGATAAAACCGTAATGATGTTTGCTACTGGGGCCAACAAAACTAAAAAGGAGGCCAAATAACTATGATCAATGATAAATACTATAAAACAGGCGCTGAATTTAAACGCCCTCTGACCAATAAAGAAGTATCAGGAAAAGTAGGTGGCTTCTTTAAAGTTACTTGGAAGAAAGCCAATTTCCTTTATATTAATCTCTTTATCTTCTTAATCTATCTCTTCTCAAGTCTTGCCACTTTCAATTGGTCCATGGTAACTAATATTCTTTATTCTTCAGTTACTATTGGTATCTGCGCTATTGGTGTCTCCTTAATCATCATCGGAGGAGATATTGATTTAAGTGTAGGTTCTATCTTTGCTTTAGATGCTGGCTTAAGTGTTTTGGTTTATAACAGCGCTTATGCATCATTAGGTAAGAATAGTTTGATTGCGTTATTTATTACTTTAGTGTTTTCCTTAATATTTGGCTTAGTCTTAGGCGCAATTAATGGTTTCTTTGTTGGAAAACTAAAGATGCCATCTTTTATTGCAACCTTAGCAACCATGTTAATCTTCCGCTCAATTATTGTATATACCCTTTCTTCTCAGCCTGATAAGCCTTCTACTTTTAGAATTACCGGTTATGGCGGAGACAATGATGTTCTCTATGCTATGGGAAATAACAAAATAGCTACCTTATCTATAGTTGGTATTTGTTTCATTGCTATTGCCTTGATCTTCTGGGCTATCACTAAATTCACCAAGTTTGGAAGAAAGATCTACGCTGTTGGTTCTAACGCTAAGGCTGCTTCCTTAATCGGAATCAATGTTGGCAATACTAAGATGATTGTCTTTGCCTTAGAAGGAATGCTGATTGGGTTTGCTGCTTTCTTACAGTTAGGAATAAGAGGAAGTATTGATCCTTCTTCAGCTGGTAATTCCTATGAACTATATTCCATTGCTTCTAACGTCTTAGGTGGAATCTCAATGGCTGGAGGAAGTGGAACCTTAATCGGTGTGATCTTTGGAACTTTGGCCTTCCAGACCATTGATAAGATCATTGCCGCCCTTCATCTTAACGCTAACCTCAATGATACTATTAAGGGTGCCATCATCTTAATTGCTATCATCTTCCAGATACTTCATTTCTCTAATGAGAGTTTTAGCTCTTTCTTACAGAAGATTCATCTTAAATATGATCCTTATTACGATTTGAAACTAGAAGGAACTAAGCAAGAAAAGATTGATAAGATTAAGAAGAATTACTTAGCTAAATGCCAGAAAGCCAATAGTAAAGCTGTCTCTGAAGAAGAAGCAAAAGAAAAAGTTATTGCTCTTCTAAAAGAAAGAGACGAGAAAATCGAAAAGCTTACCGACACTTATGACTTGAAGATCTTTGAAGCTAAGCTTCATATTGCAGAAGTAAACGAGAAGAACGCTAACCAAAAGGCCATCAATGAAAAGAAGCAGCAGTTAGAAAATGAAAAAGCCTACTTCACTTACTTAGTCAACGAAGAAAAGAAGAAAGGTCATGGCAAATTAGCTCCTAGCTTAGTCGTTGAAAACGAAAAGAAGAATGAATACCTTCAAGATGAACATGAAGCTAATATAGAAATGATCAATATTGAAGCTGTCCACAATGTTAAGAGTCAGAATATCCAAATAAAAAAGAAAAAGTATGATAATGATCCTTCTAAGCAGGAACTGATAATCAAAGAAGAAAAAGAAGTCTGCGATATTGATATCAGCAAAGATGAGAAGATCAAAGATGAAAACGAAAGATATCAGAATAGCCTTAATAAGTTACTGGCTTATGACTATCCAACTAAGATAGCTAATCAGACTAAGACCGATAAAACCGTGGTTGTTTCTACTGAGGAAAAGAAGAAGATCAACCTCAAAGAACTCTTTAAGAAGAAACCTAAAAAGACTAAGACAATTAACAAAGCCGCTAAAGATAACCAGAAACGTTTAGATACCATCATTGAAGACTATGAGAAAACTCATCAACAAAAAAGATAGTCATTCTAAATAATCAAAGCTCCCTTATTTGTTTTAGCTACCTGATTAGATGCTCCCCCGTATCCAATCAGGTAGCTTTTTAATTGGAATTGTAAATATTAAGTGTTCTTTAGAAATAATAAAGATAAGATTTAATCTTTTAGCTATAATAGAGTGGCAATAAACTATGAGTAAACTAAATAAACAAATTAGATGGATCTGCTTAGTCGCTTTATTCCTAGCAATAACAGTGGTCCTGAGCTCTTTTGGAATACCAGTACCTGGAGGTCACCTCTATCTCTGTGATATCTCTATCTGCTTAGCCAGTATGTTTCTCGATCCTTTAGGCGCTTTCATCGTTGGCGGCATCGGATCATTTTTAGGAGACTTCTTCTTTTACCCCGCTCCCATGTTTGTCTCTTTAGTAGTCCATGGGCTACAGGCAATTGTTATTTCTCTTTTCTCTAACTATGTGCTTAAGAAGAAACCGGTAACGGCTTCGGTGATTGGTAACATCATTGGCGGAATCATCATGGTGGTTGGCTATTCTTTAGGAAGAGCCTTCATTTATTCCACTCCTGAATATGCTCTCCTTAAGCTTCCCTTCCAGTTCTTACAGGCTGGTATTGGTATCGTGGTAGCTTTAATAGTTGGCTGGAAAGGCCATCTAGTCATTGTAGGAAGAAAATTTCTTAATCCTGATAAATACTAGATATAATTAAGCTTTAATTACACTAAGATTTCTATAATAATAAGAAAAGGTAGTTCTAAAATATAGCAAGGAAAAAGCATTATGAATAAAGTAACAATAATTGGTGCTGGGCATGTTGGAAGCAGTGTTGCTTCAACTATCTTAGATAAAAACTTAGCGGATGAACTAGCTCTGATTGACTTGAATCAGGGATTAGCTTTAGGCGAGATAATGGATTTAAAGGATAGCAGCTATATTACCTATCCCGATAAAATTCTAAAAGTAGGAACCTACGATGATGTTAAGGATTCTTCTTTTGTCGTAATCACAGCCGGATTAAGTCAGGCCAATGCTAACAACAAAGAAGGCAGAATGAATGGCTTAGCTAAATGCGTTGCTATCATAACTTCTATCATCAAAGAATTAAAAAACAGAAATTATGATGGCTTTATCATTATTGCTTCTAATCCTTTAGATATCATGACTTACTATTCCTATAAGTTATCTGGATTATCTACTAATAAAGTCATTGGCACCGGAACCTTGTTGGATTCCACTAGATTAAGAATCATCTTAGCAAGCAAGCTAAATGTCAGTGTCTCTGATATTGATGCCTATAGCTTAGGAGAACACGGTAATACTCAGTTTATGTGCTCCTCTTTAGCCACCGTTAGAGAAGTCCCCTTAAAAGAATACCTTAAGACTTCTCTTCACATGAGTGATACCACTTCCTATTTGGATGAAATCGAAAACCAAGTAAAAAGATATGGTTTTGAAATACTAGAAAGAAAAGGTGGAACTTATTATGGAGTCGCCTCAGCCGTAGCTAGAATCATCAAAGCCATTATCAATAACGAAAAAGTGGTTTTACCTGTCTGTACATATGTTAATGATGAATATGGAATTAAAGATACTTATATCAGTGTTCCTGCTACTATCTCTAAAGAAGGAGCAGTAGCCCTGAAGGATGTTAAATTAAGTTCAGAAGAATTAAAAAAGCTTCAGGATTCAGCTAACTTTATTAAATCATCAATCAGCATTTAAAAATTTGGATTATATCAAATTATTAAAAGTACTTATATCATTTGATAAAACTGCTTTCTAGGCCCCATCTCTTTTCTAGAACTAAACCAATGAAATAATAGCTATTAAGTACTTATTAATTTAAAATATTAAGCAAGAGGGAACTGGCATGGTTGAATATATTGAAAAATACTTTGAAACTCTTAAGGCCAAGTATCAGAACGAGCCTGAATACTTACAGGCAGCCGAAGAGATTCTTTTATCTTTGTCTCCCTTTATTGAAAAGCATCCAGAGTTTGAAAAGCAGAAACTTATTGAAAGGTTTTTAAATCCTGATAGAATCATTGCTTTTAAAGTCTCCTGGGTTGATCATAACGGCAATGTCAATATCAATAATGGCTATCGAGTCCAATATAATTCCGCTATTGGACCTTATAAAGGCGGATTAAGATTCCATCCTTCAGTTAATTTATCAATACTGAAGTTCCTGGGTTTAGAACAAACTTTAAAGAACTCCCTTACTGGTCTTCCTATGGGTGGAGGAAAAGGCGGATCAGATTTTGATCCTAAAGGTAAGACTGACTATGATGTCATGTCTTTCTGCCAAGCCTTTATGACTGAATTATCTAGGTACATCGGTGAATTTACCGATGTGCCAGCCGGAGATATTGGAGTCGGTGGAAGAGAAATAGGTTATCTATATGGTCAGTATAAAAGAATCATGAATCGAAACGATGGTGTCCTAACAGGAAAAGGTCTTTCTTATGGCGGATCTTTGGCTAGAAAAGAAGCTACGGGATTTGGTCTCTGCTACTTTGCTGAAGCTGCCTTAAAAGAAATGCTTCATACTGACTTCAAAGATAAGAAAGTCATTGTATCAGGAAGCGGAAATGTTGCTATCTATGCTGCTAGTAAAGCCACTGAATTAGGCGGAAAAGTTATCGCTATGTCTGATTCTGACGGCTATATCTATGATGAAAACGGCATTGACCTAAATGCCATCAAAGATATCAAGGAAGTTAAGAGAGAAAGAATAAAGGAATATCTTAACTATCATCCAAAGGCTATCTATGGCAACAACTGTTCCGATATCTGGACTAGAAAATGCGACATCGCTCTACCCTGTGCTACCCAAAACGAAATCAATCTAGCTAGCGCCAAAGCCTTAGTGAACAATGGCGTTAAAGCTGTCTTTGAAGGAGCCAATATGCCTTGCAGGTTAGATGCTAGTGAATACTTCTTAAAGAGTCATATTGTCTATGGCCCTTCAAAAGCCTGTAACGCTGGAGGTGTAGCTGTCTCTGGATTAGAGATGTCTCAGAATTCTGAAAGACTAAGCTGGTCATTTGAAGAAGTCGATAAGATGCTGAAGACTATCATGAATAATATCTTCGCTAATGTCTATAAGACTGCTAAGGAATACGGAGATGAATATGATTTAGTAAAGGGTGCTAACATAGCTGGATTTGAAAAAGTTGCTAATGCTATGATGGCTCAAGGAATAATCTAAATGAAACAACAGAATGACTGCATACTGATGCTAAATCACCTAGCTCAGGAAAAAATCAAAAAAGGTGAGAAAGTTACTAACGGAACTATCGGAATGATGTATCTAGATGATGGTTCTTTGCCTATTTATCCTTCTATCAGATCAACCTTAGCTAAGCACGTCCAGGATGAAGACTTAATTTATTCTTCAGTAGCTGGCGAAGAAGACTATCGAAACCTACTGATAAATTGGTTCTGGGGTAACCATTTCGATGAGGCTTTAGCCTCTAAGAATATGAAAGTCATTTCCACTTTAGGTGGAACTGGCGCTGTCTCTATCTCTATTAGAGAATCAACTTTGAAGAATGGTCTTTTACTGCTTCCTTCTTTAGCTTGGCCAAACTATCAGACGATGGCAAACTGCAATAAAGCTCCTTTTGTTTTCTACGATAACTTCAATGAAAAGAACGGATTCAATATTGAAGGCATTAAAAAAATAATTGAAGAATCTATTGGAAAATATAGTTGTTTAAGTCTCATTGTTAACGACCCCTGCCAGAATCCCACTGGTTTCTGTATGACTGAGAAAGAATGGCATGATTTAGTTGCTCTTTTAAATGAATACACTAAGAAGATTGGAATCTCCTTAATCTTTGATGTTGCCTATATTGATTTTGCCGATGATATCTCAAGAAAGTACATTACTGACAGTGTTAAATCATTGGATAAAAGCATTACTTCCTATATTTGTATGTCCTTCTCCAAGACCTTCTCTTTCTATGGCTTAAGAATCGGTGCTTTAGCTATCTATTCTAACGACAAGAATGATGTTGAAAATGCTGATTTAGACTGCCGTATGCTAGCTAGATCATATTGGTCTACTCCTAATCATATGGCTATGAATTCAATTTCTGATCTTCTTCATAATGAAGAGAGCGTCAAGATATTAAAAGAAGACATCAGAAAGAACAAAGATTTGGTCCTTAAGAGATCAAAAATCTTTCTAAAGGAAGCCAAAAAAAACGGCCTTTCTTGGTATCCTTACGGAGCCGGTTTCTTTATCTCAATAAAGGTAAAAGATGCCAACAAGGTTGCTGATACCTTAGCTAAAAAGAATGTCTTTATCGCCCCAATCAAGGATGATGTCTTAAGAATAGCTATCTGCTGTATGCCAACCAATCAGATATATGGCTTAGCTAAATTAATCAAAGATGCCCAATAATGAAAAGCTGAAAATCGGAGTTGATATTGGTGGAACCAATCTCAAATTCGGTATAGTCAACAGGGAAGGTAAGATATTAGCAAAGTGTTCTTACAAGTTTAACAAGACCATTTCTTCAACAGAGGTTGTTAAAGGATTAGGTATCGAGATTAATAAGTTTTTAGTGACTAACAAGATTGATAAGAAAGATATTTCAGGCATAGGCATTGGCTGTCCAGGATCAATCGATTCAACCAAAGGAATCTGTGACTATTCCAACAATCTCAAGTTCAACAACGTTCCCTTAGTAGATCTAATTGAAAAAACCACTGGCTTAAAGGCCAAGGCTGCTAATGACGCTAATGTTGCCTGTCTTGGAGAAGCCCGTTTCGGCTCTGGAAAGAACTATCAGAATATCGTCTTCTTGACTTTAGGAACGGGGGTAGGCGGTGGTTTAGTTTTGAATGGAAAACTCTATGAAGGCAAAGACGGAAAAGGAGCTGAACTTGGTCATTCTATAATCGAATTAAACGGGCGAAAATGCACCTGTGGAAGAAGAGGATGCTTAGAAACCTATGCTAGTGCCACCGCATTAATAAAAGACACCAAAGAGGCTATGAAAAAACATCCTGAATCACATCTCTGGAATTACGTAGAAAACGATATTGATAAAGTGGGAGCCAAAACCGCCTTTTCTGTGGCCAGTGAGGGAGATAAGACTGCTATTGAAGTAGTCAATAACTTCATTTATTACTTAGGAGAAGGAATTCTTAATTTCATCAATATTTTTAAACCTGATATTGTTCTTCTAGGCGGAGGCGTCTCTTATCAGGGAGACTCTTTAATTAACCCCTTGAATGAATATATAAAGAAAGCCCATTATGGTTTTGGAGACAGTCCAAAAGTTAGTGTAGCAGTAGCTTCTTTAGGAAACGATGCCGGGATTATTGGAGCCAGCTGTTTAATAGATTAGAAAGAAGAAGTTGAAGTATTTGTTTTTTCTCAACTTCCTCTTTTCTGAATAAGAATCAGAAAAGCTCTCCCTTTTGCAGGAAGAGCTTTTTTATCTAGCTAATTAAGAGTTAGTCTAGTAACCCATACCTTCATCGCCACCAGCAGCAGGAGCAACCGGAGCAGCAGGTTTAGGTAACTCAGTAACAACAGCTTCAGTAGTAATGAACAAAGCAGAAATAGAAGCGGCGTTTAAGAGAGCAGTCTTAGTGACCTTGGTGGGATCAATGATACCGGATTCAAGCATATTAAGCCATTTTCCGGTCTTAGCATCGAAACCATAGTCACCCTTCTGATTCTTCATTTCTTCAATGATATCAGCGCCATCGAATCCAGCGTTAGCTGCAATCTGGGCACAAGGAGCAGGTAAAGTATTGATAACAGCATCAATACCCTTCTGGATATCAGGATTCTTATCAGTAATCTTGCCCTTTAAAGAACGATAGGCCTGCATTAAGGCAACACCACCGCCAGCAACAACACCTTCTTCAACAGCGGCAGCTGTAGCATTGATAGCATCCTCAAGACGAAGCTTCTTATCCTTGAGTTCAGTCTCGGTAGTAGCTCCGACTCTGATGACAGCTACACCAGCGGAGAGCTTAGCGACTCTCTTCTGGAGATTCTTCTTATCATAATCAGACTTGCATTCTTCAATCTGACCTTTGAGTTCATTGACACGGTCATCACAAGCCTTCTTGTCACCGGCTCCGCCGATGATAGTAGTGCTATCCTTTGTGACCTTGATCTTCTTAGCAGAACCTAAGTCGTTAACAGTAACGTCCTTAAGATTCATAGAAAGATCCTTAGAATAGAAGTTAGCGCCAGTCATAATAGCAATATCCTGGAGCATATTCTTCTGATTATCACCAAACTCAGGGGCCTTAACAGCGACAACGTTGAAAGTGCCACGGAGCTTATTGACAATAAGAGTAGAAGCTACATCATTATCGACATCATCGGCAATGATGAGTAACGGACGATGAGAATCGACAACTGACTGAAGCATCGGAAGAATATCCTGAATGTTAGAGACCTTCTGATCAGTAACAAGAACATAGGCGTTCTCAAGTTCAGCAACCATTCTTTCAGAATCAGTGACCATATAAGGAGAGATGTAGCCCTTATCGAACTGCATTCCCTGAACTACTTCAAGAGTAGTATCAAAGCCCTTGGATTCATCGACAGTGATGACACCATCCTTGCCGACCTTATCCATAGCTTCAGCAATAGTCTTACCGATTTCATCATCACCGGAAGAAATAGCAGCTACTGAAGCAATATCAGTAGAAGTAGAAATCTTCTTGGAGTTCTTTAATAACTCATCAGCGACAGCCTTAGAAGCCTTTTCAATACCGGCTCTGACAAAGACCGGATTAGCGCCCTTATCAACAGCCTCAAATCCCTTATGGATCATTGACTGAGCTAAGAGAGTAGCTGTGGTAGTACCATCGCCAGCTACATCATTAGTCTTGTTGGCAACTTCATAGACTAACTTTGCGCCAACATTCTGTTCCTTATCATCAAGTTCGATCTCTCTAGCAATAGAGACACCATCATTAACAATAAGAGGTGAACCATAACCCTTATCAAGAGCAACATTTCTGCCCTTAGGTCCTAAAGTAAGCTTAACAGTGTCAGCTAAAGCATCGACACCTTTAAGCATGTTATCTCTAGCGGCTTTGCCGTATGTAATTTTCTTTGCCATGATTAGTTATCTCCTATTTGTTAATCAACAACAGCTAAAATATCTTTATCCTGAATGAGCATCAGCTTTCTGCCGTGATCCTCATAATCAGTAGTGGAATATTTCTTATAAATAACCTTCTGACCAACCTTGGATTCAACAACAATCTTATGTCCTTCTTCATCGGTGTAGCCAGGTCCAACAGCCACTACATTAGCAACAGCAGACTCATTATCAGTCTTTCCAGCAATAATGATGGAACCAACCTTCTTCTCCTCCGGAAGCTTCTCTAAAACGACATAATCTCTTAAAGGCTTAATCATTTTTTCTCCTCCGTTTTTAGCATTCTTTTGAACGACTGCTATTATTATAAATTCAATTTTAGCAATTTCAAGGTTAAAGTGCTAAATTTCTAAATTCTTTTATAGAAGATGTCATTATTTGGATTTGAAAAGTATCTTTTTAGAGCCATTTAATACCCGATTACTTATAGATATAAAAAGGCACCCCTTCCTTTAGAAATGAGGTGCCTTATATTTGATTATTCTTATTTGATTAAGGAACTAAATGGCCAGTCGAAGCAAAGAGCTCATACCAATCAGCTTTGGAGAGAACAATCTTAGTTCCAGCTAAGCTTTCTTTAATATGGTCAATATTAGTACTGCCAGTAATTACCTGAACATTCTTGCCTAAGCTAGATAAGAAGGCGGTAGCTATTCCGCAAGGTGTCGATTGATATTTTTCAGCCAATTTCTTAAGCTCAATCTGAGTATTCCTCATCTCTGGCACATTAAAGATAGAGCCTTTAAAGAAGCCAAACTGATAAGGAGACCAGCACTGAAGAGCCATTTCATGTTTCTTTAGGTAATAGAAGATACCATCGTTGTTCAATCCTTGTTCTTCAGGATTATTAACATTAATAGCCTGGCTTAATAGTGTGCACTGCCCTAAACCTAACTGCAACTGATCCACTTCAATAGGAAGAGTGGCAGAATCTCTTAAGTATCTAATCTGAGAGACGTCCATATTAGAGACACCGAAGTGACTGACGATCTCTTCTTTCTTTAAATCGCAGAAGGCTCGATCAATTTCATCGGCATCCATAAAGATATCAGGGCGGTGAAGCAAAAGAGAATCGACATAAGAAAGGTTCATCCTAGCTAAAGATTCTCTAGTGGCTTTCTGAATATAATCATAAGACAGGTCATAGTGAGTAAACTCACCCTCTTTTTGTACAATACCGCATTTAGTCTGAATAAACATCTTCTCTCTTAAAGAAGGATTTCTTTTTAATACCTCACCTAATTTTATTTCTGATTCGTGATGGCAGTAAATATCGGCAATATCAAAACTGTCGATACCTAAATCCAAACATGATTTAATTAAAGTTTCTAATTCTTCGCTTGATAACTGCTCCAGTCTCATCAAGCCAACTACTAAAGGTCTATTTGAGTATATTTTGTTCATGAAACAAATATCACATCCTTTTCTACTATTTGCCTATTTCAGCAGACTTATTAAGAACCTTAGAAATAAACTTCTTCGGAACAAAATGAGAGAAGAGATGAGCTAGCTTGATCTTAAAGCCAGGAACAATTGTAAGCTTTCCTTTAAGAGTCTTCTTAATAGCTAATTCTCCAACCTTCTCAGGATATAAAGAGCCAATGGTGAAATGGCAGTTAGCTTTATTCTCAAAATCAGTCTTAACTGGTCCTGGGCATAAAACTGAGATGGTAACCTTGGACTTATAGTCTTTAAGTTCACGGTAATAGCCATGAGCTAGATAGTAAACAAAGGTTTTAGTGGAATAGTAAACAGTCATATAAGGAGCTGGGCCAAAGGCAGCAGCACTAGCAACTGTCAGTACTCTTCCTTTTCCTTTAGCAATGAATCTTCTTAAGAAATTCTTAACTAAGATGACAGTAGCAATATCGTTAAGCTTAATCATCTTAATTTCCTTATTAGTATCAGTCTCAGTAAGTTTTCCAATATCGCCAAAACCGGCATTATTAACAAAGATATCAAAATCCATGTCCCTAGTTTCATCTAAAAGACGAAAGCATTCTTTTTCATCAGAAAGATCATAAGAAGCAAAATCAATCTTTCTATCCGGATACTTCTTTCTAAGTTCTTCAATACTGCCTTCTTTGCGGGAGACAATTAAAAGATCATAGCCTCTTTTCGCCAAAGAGTCAGACATGGCTAAACCAATGCCGCCAGTACCGCCAGTCACTAATGCTTTCATATTAAATAATTCCTTTCAGAATACTTCTAATCTAATTTTACCAGTTCTTTAGCAATGAGACCAGCTACATATGCATTATTCTTAATTAAAGAAATGTTAGATTCCAAAGACTTGCCATTAGTTAAGCCAACTAATTTATCTAATAAATAAGGGGTGACTCTCTTACCATGGATGTTATCCTTCTCCATCATGGTTAAAGCTTCCTCAATCTTTTCTTCCATCCAGGTAGGATCAAGAGAATATTCTTCTGGGATAGGATTAACAATTAAAGAGCCCTGATGAAGATTAAGCTTATCTCCAACATGAATCATCTTAGCGACATCAAGAGCAGAGGAAGCATGAATATCAAGTTTATATTTGCTGCTTCTAGTGTAGAAAAGAGGTAAAGTCTCAGTCTGATAGCCAATAACCGGGACACCTTGAGTCTCTAAGTATTCCATGGTTCTAGGAATATCTAAGATAGCCTTAGGGCCAGCACAGATGACATTGACATCAGTCTTACCGAATTCTCCTAAATCAGTAGAAACATCCATTGTTTCATTAAAGCCACGATGAACACCGCCGATACCGCCAGTAGCAAAGATCTTAATATGAGCTAGATTAGCTAAAATCATAGTAGCAGCCACTGTAGTAGAGCCAGTTAAGCCTTCAGTTAAGCAATATGGAATATCTTTTCTGGATACCTTAATCGCAGAATGGTTCTGACTTAAGGCTTCAATTTCATCTTTAGTAAGACCAATTCTGATCTTGCCATTGATAATACCGATAGTATAAGGTTCAGCACCAGCTTTTCTGATTTCTTCTTCACAGGCCAAAGCACAAGCGACATTCTGAGGATAAGGCATACCATGAGTAAGAACAGTTGTTTCAAGAGCAACAGCTGGTTTTCCTGAAAGATCAGGAATCTCTTTAAGCATCTCATTAATATCCATGGTATAAGCCCTCCTATAAAAGCTACTTTGAAATTAACTTGTAAGTCATAAAGTGTGAATAAGTATGTCCACCCTTTAAGACTAAATCATCTAACGGATACATCTCAGGTTCAATAGCGATAGCTCTTCTTCTAGCAGTAGTTAATCCTTTGCCATTAGTAAAGTTAACCTTAGAAAGTGAGGAATCAACATAGTTATTAATACAATCATAATCAGTGTAGCATTCAATAGTAAGATGCTCAGTATCAAGAATAGCCTGAGGCTTAGTTGAAGTTACCTCATCTAATAAGAAAGCGTGATCAAGAGTACCAATCTCAGGAATCTCTTTCTCAATCAAATCAAGATTAGTCTTAAGTAAAGGCTTCTTTCTGAAGTCCAAGCAGGCAGGAACGTTAGCAGTCTTTACAATCAGCTGAGTGCCTTTCTTAAAGACACCGTATTTAGAAGCATTGACATAATAGCGATAATTATTGACGTTATCGGAATTAAAGATGTTCCAATAGATATGATTGCTTAAAGAAACCGGAGTAGATTTATCGGCTTTAGCCTCAAATCTAATGGTTAATTCATTCCTATCATTAGGAATAAAGTAAGTAACCTTTACCTCAAGATTGCCAGGGAATCCACATTCCAAATCTTTAGAAAGATAAGTAAATTGAATGCTGTTTCCTTCGGGTGAAGTAATTAATGTTCCTTCAAAGTTTCTAAATGATAAGGATTCCATGATTCCGCCATGAAGGCAGATATGATCCTTGTCACCTAAAACACTATAGGTGTGATCACCTATGGTGAACTTATCAGGAATACGGCCAGCTACTCTTCCTAAGGTCTTACCAAAAAACTGATTGGAAAGAAGATACTCATTAGGATCAGCTAGTTCAAGGATTAAAGGCTTTCCATTCAGAGTCAGTGATCTAACACCAGCTCCAAATGTTGAAAAAGTACCTTTAAGTCCCTTATTGTTAGTAATAGAAAGAAAACGAGAATCAGCAGTAGCGACCATAATCTTTATCCTCCAATGCAATCAGAAACTAATTATTACTTAGCTTCAGCAGGTTTTTCACTAGGAGTAGGAATCGGACTAGGTTTAAGCTTACCAGCCTTGAAGGCAGCATAACGGAAATCAAGACTATCAGCGAAGAAGCTGCAACAGTTCTTCTGGAACTCTTCCGGCTTCTCTTTCATCAAAGCTTTGAACTTATCAACTTCAGCTTTCTGTTCTTCAGTCCAGGAGTTAGAAGTAATCAGCTTGTTGTTATCAAAGATATCGCAGATAAGGATGACACCCTTCTTCTGATCCTTAGGATCAGCAAAGAAAGCATAACGAGTAGAGACAACCGGATCATCATAGCAGAAGGTAGAATCAAACTCATTCTTAGTGCCATCATTGCCATCAAGAGAAATATGAGCCTTGACCTGACCATTCAATAACTGAGCGGCAGCAGCAATAGTCTGATATGAAGGAAGAAGTCTATTCTGTAAAAGCTCAGTCATCATATCAATACGCTTCTTGATTTCTTCATTACGTCCAACGATAAGCTTAATGTGCTTGGAATCGGGAGTAACAGAGAAGAGATACTGACCACCAAAGGATAAGCCAACGCAGGAAACAAAGAAAATCTTAGAGACATAATCGAAATAACGATAGATTTCAATCATAGTAACATCACGACCGATAGAAGACTTTAGTTTGATTTCAACTCCGCCATTATCGAGTCTGTTCTCAACACCGATTTCATATTCAGGTCCCTCTTCAACAGCCGGAGGAACAAGCTTTAAAGTCGGCTTAATGACAGTGTTGTAGTTTCTAGTAGCTTCAACAGCCTTAGCAATATCGCCATTCTCAGTAACATTGCCGTCTTTATCAACATTAAATAAACGATAGATAAGAACCGGCATATCGGAACCTAAGCAAAGAACATCCTTAGTTCCATCAGGCTTATCTTCGACATTGATGATAGTAATCTTAGCAGGACGGATAAACTTCTTAGCTGATTCATCACAAACGGCCTGAATTTTCTTTAAAAGTTCTTCATTATCCATAATAAGTGCTCCTTAAATAGCGTTACACAACTTAATATTATAAGGTTTATTAGTCTCTATTTCTACATTAGTTTTATTTTGTCTTAGCTATAGTAATTAAAGAAACAATAATGAAAAGAAAAAAGGCTTCTTTTTAAATCACAAATTGTGATGCTTTTGCCTCTTTTCCAATATTAGTTTGGATTTTAAACTGCTTTAATGATATATAAAAAGACCCTAAATTGTGGGATTTTCTTTAAATCTAATATAAATATTAGTCTTTGATTTGAAAATCAATCTCAC
>ENA-UOOE01000406-UOOE01000406.1-fermentation-metagenome-genome-assembly--contig:-NODE-406-length-42588-cov-7.269791_pt1 | contig 42588 bp, 42 predicted proteins | sample MGYA00245776_ERZ724021 | MGnify/ENA primary metagenome ERZ724021 (study PRJEB28704, sample SAMN03018321) | fermentation metagenome | biome: anthropogenic terrestrial biome; feature: soil; material... | reverse complement strand
ATAATTTCATATACAATGATGGCCATATAGGTCATCAAGAAACACATAAGCATTATAAAAGAAAACACTCGAATCTTAGGAGGTATCTTCATTGCCTGTGCTTTTAATCGTTGAAGTTCAAGCTGTTTCATATCATGGGATAACATTTGAAAATACATAGACCCATCATCCCCACGCAATACCCCAATTAATCCTCTAGTAATATCTGACAGCATAGGTGAATTAATTCTCGCCTCGAACCTTGTAAGTGCTGCCTCATAAGAAGAGGAGCGCATATCTGCTGTTAAAATATCCAGCTCATCAGCAAATTCCTCTCCTGCATTTTTCTTATAGTTCTCTATAATAGACAGTACATCCCTACTTGCCTTTAACTCTTGAGTAATGGTTGCTACAAATCTTGGCAGTTCTCTTTCTATTTTGTATCTTTTTTCTTTTAGCTCTTCATCAGCTTTTCCTATCTCTTTAAAATATACTAGGATACTTAAGAATACAATAATTGGCGCTAAAAGCGGTAATATTATTAAAGAAGGAACTACTCCCAATGCAATTAAGCCTGATTTAACTATGGCAGATGCCATATATTCTTCTGGTGTCATATTTATCCCAGATGCATTCAGTGTATTTTTCATTCTATTTCTTTTATATTCATCAATAGGGATGTACTTAGAAAGCTTTATTGCCCATCCTTGAATTATTATATCTATATTTTTTGTCTTTCCATTTCCTTGTTTCCCTACAGATTGCATAGCCCTTTGTGTGGCAAGGCTTGGGAGTCTTAAAATGTCAGCTATTATTAAAAATAGCCCAAGAGCAAGGAGTATTCCAAAGATAATAATTAAAAATGTCATCTTATCTACCTCCTGTACTCTATTGGCTGAGTTAATTTAATTACAAAAGCTGTGGATATAAAAATGGCTGCAATGCAAATTGAGATTATTATCTGTCCCATGACTGTGTGCATCAACGTATAATACCAATCTTTATTTAGGAAATATAAAAGAGGGATATTACCAAGGACTAATATCTGCATAGTGATAAATTCTTTTCTTGGTTCAAAGACCATATTTTCAAGTTCTCCATTCACCACTCGCATATCAGACAATTTACTTACAATGGGAGTTAATGTTGTCTTTAAACTTCTGTCAAACTGACAAGCAATTAAAGCATCACACCACTCATGAAAGACTGCATTGTCGATTCTTCCTTTCATCTCTTGCAAAGATGCTATAATATCTGGATCTATAAGCTTTATTCTTGAAACAAATTCCCTAAATACAGATAGAACAGGGGGATTTAAATAATTCATATTTTCTTCTACAGCAGTTAAAATATCCTCATTTCTTAGATATGCTGTTGTAATAATACTAAGTGCTGTTTCAAGTTCAGCTGATATAGCCTTTTTAAAATGAGTCTGTGTAATACGAACATACCAAAATGGTATAAGCATAAAACCTATTGCCATTACTGGGACTAAAAATAAATTCCCAAGAATAATGGCAATAGATACTCCTATGGCAAAGAGTAAAAGGGATAAGGCACAAAGCATATAAAACTTACTCCCTCTTCCAGTTACCCTTAAGATCTCCTGAACTTCAGCAATTTCTCTTCTAAAAAAAGATAACCTTTTTCGCTTAGTAGTTTCATTAATTTCATCTTTAATGCTTTTGGGTTTGCTCAGTAACCCATTAAATATATTGTCCGTAAACTCCATTGGTGAGATATTAAATAAAATAAAAAAACCTGTAATCATTCCAATACAGGCCATTAACAAGATGGTATTCATAGACTTCCTACCTCCCTCTTTTTTAATTTTTCTATAATGTTGATTGGCATTCCATTTTCTAAAAACCTTTTTGATAAACTCTCTGATATGCTATTAACCTGTTCATGATAGCCTTTAATTATAAATTCTCCATCTTCCATTCTGTTTTCAGTAATAATGTACTGGAATAATGGTCTATAATTTCTCCTACCATCAGGTAATATTTCGCATTCCATAATCTCCATCAATTTTCTTTCCTTATTCTCAAGTTGCTTACAAAATACAACTATAGGATATGCCTCAGTTACATAAGCCATAAGTGTTTCATCTGTCATATCCACTGCCCTTTTACAAAGGGATACCATCCTTCTGTATGTTGCCTCGCAGGAATTTGAATGTATGGTTGTAAGAACAGCTACCCCTGTCCTTGCCGCTTCCTGTGCTGCATTGGCTTCTGCTCCGCGCATCTCGCCTACAACAATAATATCTGGATTAAATCTAAGGGACATATCCAGGAGTGTAATCTGATCTATTCTTTGCCTCTCATTTTCGCTGTCACGAGTGATAGTATGGACAACGGAGTTAGTTACTCTTCCCTCCTTTTCACGAACTAAGGCTAACTCCCGGGAGCCATTTTCAATGGTAAATATTCGCTTATTATCAGGAATCGTAGTCAGTAGCCATCCAGCTATGGTTGTTTTACCAGAGCTTGTTGCCCCTGCTACACAGACAGAAATCCCATAACGGATACATTCCGATAGAAAATCAAGCATAGGATCTGTTGCAGTTCCCCCATTTATAAAATCCTCCTTCTTCATATTATGTGGATTAACAATACGAATAGATGCTGCTATACCCACATCTTCATCTACTAATGGAGTTTTTAATACTGCTATACGAATATTTTTGGATAAATGCCCAAGAACAGCAGGGCTTGCATTATCAAGTACCATACCTGATATATGGAGCATTCTCCTTATTACATTAATGGCATGTTCGGGAGAATCAAAGTGTTCCTCTAGTTTTTCGCATCTTCCATCGGAATACTGCACTTCAATATCCTTCCATGAATTAATATCTATTTCTTCAATTCCTTTCCCATAAATATATTTTGTTAAGAATCCAAACTCAGCCATTTCGCTATAGAGTGCATCAATAAGTTTATTACCACTCATTCCTTTAACTGAAATCCTTCTATCTTGTATATATTTGGATATATATCTTTTTAAATGTTCTTTAGAGTCCTCTATGGTTTCATCGGTAATAAGAATAGAGTAGTTGCTTGAAATATATTCTTGAACGTCTTTTAGAACAGTAGAGAAGTCTTTGCCTTCTGATTCTGGAGTAAAGAATAAGGAGTGAGTTCTCTTTTCAGAACCCAACTCCCGTTTATGTTTGTGTGAATCCTTAACAGTATTAGCTTTTGATTCATTGCTTATAATTTCATTTTCTGCTGAATCATCATTCTGAAATCCGACATTTTGTTGGTTTTCTTCTTTTAAAAACACAGTATTATTTCTCTTCTTCCCTAACACCCAAATACCTCCTTTGCAATCTTCTCAATTTCCTTACGAAAGACTCTACTATCCTTCATTGTTAAATCTTCAAAGAGGTTTCCTGCAAGATATTGTTCTTCCACTTCCTGTGAGTGGGGAAGTTTAAAAGCCACACTTCCAAGGGCTTGACTTATATGGTCAAGGCTCTGCTGTGGCTTTAGATTTGATCCTATCTTATATTGTTTATCTGCATCCCATTTACTATCACCAAGCAGTGGTAATTGGCTTGATAAATAACTTATGCTTTTTAAATCACAATTAGCCAGTCTCAAAACTGAGTCAGATTCCATAAGTGCAACTGCAGATAAAATATCATTTGCAATATAACTACCACAATCAATAATGACAAATGGTGCTATTTTACGAAGGCTATCAATTAATTCCCTTGCCTGTATTTCTGAATAAGGTGGATAGGTATATTCATTTTCGCCTTTTAACATTCCAAGGATTGTAAGGTATGACAGCTTTTTATGAGTAATCATATTGTGTTTCACAAGTGCCTCGCTTACATGGGTTGCAGCAAGAATACTTCCTAAGGATTTTTCAAATTCAAGATCTGATGGAGGGAAGATACAAGGCAGCATTGGTGCTGTCATATCACATAGTAATAGGACTACATTCTTTTTCTTATCTGCAAGATACTTGGCAAGCTTTGTAGCTAGAATTGTTTTTCCACTTCCTGGACTTCCCCAGATAGCTAAAACACCACCATGCAGAATTTCTTCCTCTGTTTTTTCTTCTGTACTTCGTGCAAATATAGTCTTCTTCTTGAAATTCAGCAATTTATTCCACCTCACCCTCACTTGTTTCCTCAACTACATTTTCTTCAGATACTTCTTCATTTATTTCTTCTGGTTCTGGATAATAAAGTTCTTCTATGATTCCCTCTTGCATATCAGTAAACTTCTTTGTATTTTCTGGTGTTCCCCTATATACCAAGGATAAATGTAGTTTAGAATCTGCCTCTAGTTCAGCAAGAATGTTCCCTTGTTCATGAGACACTAGCAGAGTTACAGTTGATGGGAGTTCCCTCTCATCTTCACTTGCTTGCTCACCTATATTTGCATCATATCCTGATGAGGCTGTTACTGAAATTACTTCTACATATTTAAGTTCTGCTGGAATAACTGTTTTTCCTTGCTTTCTATAATCAGGTGCAATAACAGATACAATGTCCCCTGATTGAAGTTTTCCAGAAAGACCATTGGCAAAGGTCTTGATGGTAATTGATATTGCCTGTTTACTTCCATCAAGATTATATAGATAGGCATTTTCAGCTGCTGGTATATCTGATACTTTTGTATTTAAGATATAATCTCCAATTCCTAAATCTGATATAGCATACTTTCCAATGATTGTCTCTTTACTACGAATCACATTTTCAGGCAGATTAAAGCCTCCCACTTCTACTGCTTGAATCATATCCTTTGTGATTTCATCTCCTGCTTTTATCTCCCTTGTTACCCTAACAATTTCCGTCTTTTGGCTCATACCTTTATTAAAGAGTGGTGTAAGCCCAAAGCATATAAGAAGTGATAATAAGATACAAATCACTCCAATTACTGTTCTATTCTTTAAAAGTCCCATATGATTTTCCTCCTAGTTTATAAAATACACGACTATAAAACCTATCCCTAAAAAGGGAGCAAGTGGCATAGATAGATTCTTTACCACTTGCTTTTTTCTGATGACTGCTACTATTCTTAATATAATATAAAACAATATCAGCAAACTAAGTCCTATTATTAACCCATAGATTCCTTTCCAAAATCCAAGGACAAGACCTACTGATGCAGTTAGTTTAATGTCACCCCCACCGATACTGTTTTCTTTCAGCACTGCTGCTATAAGAAAAGGTAAGGCTACAAATATCCCTAATAAATTTACATATCTAAATTCCATCAATCCTATTAATACAAGTAGCACACAGACTGTATCTGGAATTTCTCTTCTTTTAATATCTGTATAAGAGGCTGCCAAAAGCAGAAATGAAAAAAGCACCCCTTGTAGGATGCCATTAACCTGCATAATTGAACATATCTGTAATTCGCTCATTTAAGGTTGGCATAACTACATCGCCGAATAACATATATAGTCCTGCTAAGAGTAATGCTCCTAAAACTACTGAAATAAGGATCTTTACTGCTGTGTCAATATAGCCTTCTCCCCTATTATTGCTAGTTACTGCTTTTATAGCTATAACCTTCTTTGTTATATAATCATTGGTTTTTCCAATTGCCCTTTTCATATTGATTGCCTCCTCTTCATTCAAAATGATAACTTACTGAATAGGTTATATTTGATTTGTTATACATGCAATTATGGTTAGTGTAATAGTAAAATTCTAGTTTTGAATAGACTCCAGTACTTAAAGTTTTGCTGAATGTGATGCCATTGCTGGTAGTTCCATAGTCAAGCTGATCCCATTGTTTGGTTAATACATTATATCCACGAACACGACCATGATCACTTCCACTATGTCCTGATACAGGAGGAACAGTAAATGTATAGTCACTAATTGTTGCACCATCCAAACCATTTTCTAAAATCACTGAATCAGGACCAGTTAACGTCATACCTCCGCCACCGTTTGAATCGGCAACAAAGAATACAATTGCAGCCCACGGTGATTCTGCACCTGTAGAATCCACAGCCTTTACACGAACTGTATTTTTCCCCAATGGATAGACTTGTGTTTCTGCATTACGTCCTTCCCAAATATAGGTAATTGGATCATTATCTGCATCAGTACTATTTGCCTTAATAGTCACATTAGTACCAGGAGCTACACTATTCCCACTTGGTGTCCTAGTAATTACAGGAGTAGCCGGTGCTGAGTTAGTAATTGTAAAACTCTTTTCTACCCAAGGAGAATAAGCTCCAGCTATATCCTTTGCACGAACACGAACTGTATGTGTACCTACCGAATAATAGTTGTCACTAGTTTTCCCTTCATATTCCAAGGTGGTTGCATCTCCGTCTGCATCACTGACTGTTGCCTTAATATCAACAAAGAATTTGCCATCTTTGACAGTTCTTGTTGTTGTGGCTGTAAGTGTTACTGTTGGTGCTGAATTTACTATTGTAAAGTTCTTTTCCGCCCAAGGAGAGTACGCTCCTGCTATATCCTTTGCTCGGACACGAACTGTATGTGTGCCTACTGAATAATAGTTATCACTGGTTGTTCCCTCAAATTCCAAAGTTGTTGCATCTCCGTCTGCATCGCTAGCTGTTGCTTTAATATCAACAAAGAATTTACCATCTTTAACAGTTCTTGTTATTGTGGCTGTAAGTGTTACTGTTGGTGCTGAATTTACAACTGTAAAACTCTTTTCCATCCAAGGGGAATAAGCTCCAGCTATATCCTTTGCTCGGACACGAACTGTATGTGTGCCTACTGAATAATAGTTATCACTGGTTGTTCCCTCAAATTCCAAAGTTGTTGCATCTCCGTCTGCATCGCTAGCTGTTGCTTTAATATCAACAAAGAATTTACCATCTTTAACAGTTCTTGTTGTTGTGGCTGTAAGTGTTACTGTTGGTGCAGTATTGGTTATATTAATCTTTTCTTGATGGGTAAACACCCTTCCTTCATCATCTATAATTGTAGCTATGAGAGTAAATTCACCAGTATCTGATATTGAGATCTTCCCTCCGTTATTTGTAAGCACACCATTGTAATTTACTAACTCACCTATTTTCTCTAATGTCCACTTAACTTCATTAGTTCTAAGATTTTCGGAAACTGTACTTACCTCAAATTCCTTTCCATAATGAATAGAATCAGGCATGGTAAAACTATATTGAACAACAGGATTTATTCTTACTTCTTGACTATATGAAAAACTTCTCTCTATGAAATCTGTCATTCTTGCAGTCAATGTATAGTCTCCTTCTGTAAGGAAAATAATTTTACCCCCTTGTGCATTTAAGCTTCCAGAGATTGCTTGTTCTTCAGATATAACTTTACCATCTTTAGTTATGCTCCATTCAACTGGAAGCACATTGTTATTGCCGTAAGTTCTAATATCAATAATGCTGTCTGTATAAGCTGATATAGGAAGTTTAAATCCTATATCTAATACAGGTAAAACTTCTATTTTATCTCCCGATTCAAAAAGAAATATTCTGCCAGTATCATCAGTGATTCTAGCAACAAGTTCGTAAACAGCTGCTCTTTTAAACCTAATATTTCCCCCTGAATTATTTAGATTTCCATCTACATAAGTTGGCCAATCTTGAAAGCCATAGGTATTATCAACAAGCCATTCAATTTCCAGTCCATCAAGCTCTGTACTATTTACCTCAATATTAACATTACTATCGGTATGAGCATATTTAGGTAATGTATAAGCAACAGTTGGCACAGAGTAAACTTTAAAACTTTGCTCATATTCATATATTCTTCCTCCATCATCTGTGAAGGAAACCTTTAGAATATAATTACCTTTATGAGGGACTGTAGCTATTCCTCCCTCATTAGATAGATTTCCATTAACAAAATTTAAAAGTTCTACTTCCTTTCCATCCTTAATAAGTGACCAATCTGCATTATGATTTCCAATTTCCTCAAAGGTTGCCTCAATTTTTATTTCATCATCTGTATGGAATATTTCAGGCAAATAAAAACCAGCAGAACCTACAGGATATACGGTAATGGATACCTTCTCTGTAAATGTTCTGCCAGTCTCATCTATAGCTGAAAGAATTAAATTGTATACACCTTTTTCTTTAAAACCTATGATACTATCTCCTGATGAAATATTTCCTTCAATAAACTCTGAAACATTAACCTCTTCTCCATTTCTAGTAAGAGACCATATTAAATCCATATCTTCAGTATTTTTTGTTTCTGTTTTTAAAGTAATGCTTTTATCGGTATGGGTTATCTTATCAAGTTCTAGCTTTATTTCTCCCACAGGATATATTGTAATTACATCGCTTACTATGGTTTCTTTCCCTAATTCATCGGTTACAATGGCTCTTAGTTCGTATTGCCCTATGTTGTTGAACAGTATTAGACCACCGGTATTTGTAAGTTCTCCTCTAATATTAGTATCAAATTCTTTTTCTTTACCATCCCTTTGAACTGACCATACTACAAGGTTGTCTCCTAAGTTTTCAACCTCTAGTTTAACATCTATTGTAGTGTCTGTATGGGCTGTTTCTGGTAATTTAAGATTAGCAGAAACTATGGGATAAATATCTATATTCTGTTCATGCCTAATCTCTTTTCCTCTGCTATTTGTAGCTATAGCTGTAAATGTATAACTTCCAACAGATTTAATTTTAATAGTACCACCATCTGCCTTTAGTTCTCCATCAATAACTGAAAGCATATCTATAGGGATACCATCTTTACTAATCGCCCATGTAACAGACTTTACATTTGAACTCATAGGAACAATTTCTATTTCTTCATTAACATAAGCTGTTGGCGGAAGTTCAAAACTATATTTTGGTGCGGGAACATAATTTGAACTACCTCCTGAAGATGTGTCATTTCCTCTATCTGAGTCCTTATCTATAGGTTCTCCTTGTTTGTTTTTATCATTAGCTTTCTCTGTCTCTATCTTTTCTTTAATCTTTTCCTGCCTAATGAGCATTGTAAAGGCTTCAGCACGAGTGGATTCACCATCAGGACGAATAGTTCTGTCTGGGTAGCCTGAAATGATGTTATAGTCTTTTCCAAGACAAATATACTCGACTTCTTCTTTAGTTAGATTGTCCTCATCAATAAACCCTGTATCACAAGAACAATCTGAATCATGGTCTTCTTTTAGTGTTGCTCTAACTAACATTTTAATTATTTCCATTCTGCTGATAGACTTATTAGGGATATATAACTTACCATAGTCCTCAATTGTAATGATTCCCTCATATACAAGTGCCTCTATATCCTTTTGGGCAAAATGTCCTATAATATCTTCAAATACAGGTTCAACATTCTCACTGTCTTTGGCCTCAAGATCCATAGTTCTTGCCAAGAGTGCTGAAAACTCTGCCCTTGTAATAATGTTATCTGGATGAGATAGTCCATCAGGGTATCCTTGAACAATCCCTCTTTCGTTAAGAATATTAATTGCTTCCTCAGCCCAATGCCCTATACTGTCTGAAAATATATGTTTTTCAGCATAAACAGAACCTGCAAAATTAGTCATTAGAATACAAACTATTAAAAGAATATTAATTATTTTCTTTGATTTATATTTCATTATTAGATTTCCTCCCTTAACCTGCATAATTGAACATTTCTCTAATTCTTTCATTCAAAGTCGGCATAACTACATCACCGAATAGCATATATAATCCTGCCAAAAGCAAAGCTCCTAATACAACAGAAATAAGTATTTTTACTGCTGTATCAATATATCCTTCTCCACGATTGTTACTTACTGCTATTCTTGCAGCTGTTACTTTCCTTGTTATAAATTCATTTGTCTTTCTTAACATTTTCATTCTGTTTTCCTCCATTTTTTATATTTTACATGCCCATATTCATATCTTGTCTATGATCCTGTGGTTCAAAGTCAATTTCTTTAAATCCAAAACGATCTACATAATAAAACTCACTGCTATTATCATCATATAGTTCGATTACATCAGATATAGACAGTGAGTGACCACTAAAACCATGAGGATGATTTAAATTGAATTTTGTATAGATTTCTTCTAAATCGTTGGTTTCAATTTCTCCATCATAAACAACTTTGTAATTATCTTTATCTGGTTCACCAAAGGTTTCTTTAAGTTCTTCATATCCTATAAATTTTCTCTCGGGACTTACATCCGTTTTTAACTGCCAGATACGGCAGTCTTTTAGGGGTATCAGATTTTCATTATACATAGGAACTCCACCTCCTTTTGATAGTCTTTCAAACACCCCCTCTGTCCATTTTGGATTCAGTTTACGGTTGCTAAGCCACTGGCTGAATTCATCATTTTGAAACATTGCATCTACTATTGCTGTACCATCTTCCACATAACCTGATGGATTTCCATAATAAAATATACATCCATTCTTTAGCTCAATGCCTGCCATGATTTACCTCCCTTCATTTAATCCCCATATACAATATCCTCCCTCATAATCTTCTCTTCTAACTCTCTGATACAAATTCCTGACATCTCAAAGATATCAATTACAAACTGTGGTACATCAGCTATATCATAGTCATAATCAGCCTGTATAACTATAATTTCACCACTATCTTCCTCGGTATAAGCACAGAGCTTTGCATCCTTTGGTATTCCAGCCTCTTCAAGAAGATAATCCGGGACAACAATCTCATCGAACTCTTCTAACCCCTGACAATAAGAGCAATCCTGACACCTTCCACATACTCCTGCAAGATGCACTATTAGCTCTTCTGATAAACTTTTAAGTCCTTCAGCTAATTTAATAAGTTCCATTGCATTCATAGTTCCTTTCATTAATACAAATGCATTTTCTAAGGTTTTTAATTCAATGTCTTCACTATCTAAAAGACCAGAAGCCTTTAGTACCTCAATTGGTATAATGATATTGCTATTAGATTTTTCTTTTATAATTTTCATATGGAATTCCTCCTCGTTTTAAAGTTCATTGTTCATTTCAAATAAATTAATTTGTGAAGGATTGTTATCCTTCCTTTCCTGCATATCATAATTTGATATAAGTATTTCTGGAAACTGGGCACCATTGTCATAACGCTGTTTAATATTATTAATACGGGTAAAGCTTTCAATCTGAATATTTGGTACATCATATAGATTTCTTATAAACTCACAATCATTATATGAAAGTAAGAACTTCCCCTCTATATCCATTAAGGTATCCCTAAGCCTTATATGATCTTTTTCTTGGAATCCATCTTCACCAACATTTTTATAATATTTTTCTGTTTCATAATATGGTGGATCTAAATAGAAAAAGCTGACAGGGCGGTCATACTGCCTTATCAGCTTTTCAAAATCCTTATTTTCAATAACTACTTTGCTAAGTCTTCTATGTGCCTGTTCAATTAATGGAAAGTTGCTCCACATATCATGAGGCTGACTTCCAAAACTTGTTAGACCTGATGCATAGCTATAGCGAATCAGTTGATAAAAATATGAGGCTCTTTCTACATCACTTGCAGGACTATCCCTTGCAAGTGAATTCCTTACTATGTCAAAATCCTTTCTAGAATTTAATACAAAATGCAATGCCTCTATTAGCTCATCTGGTTTCTCCCTTACACATCTGTAGAGATTGGTCAAAAGTCCATTAAAATCGTTATATACTTCAAAATCATTACCAGGCGGTTTATGAAACAAAACCCAGCCTCCGCCTCCAAACACTTCTATATATCGTTCATAATATAGAGGAAATACAGATACTATTAATTCTCTTAAAGCCTTCTTCCCACCTATCCAACTCATAAAACTATTAATATTTCATCACCTCTCTTCTGTTTCATCATCAAGATTCAATCTCAACTGGCCACTATCATCTGGGAAGTGTTCCAATGCTTTGATTAAGCCTCTTCTTGCCTTGGATATCTCTTTTATTCGGCTTGTCATCTGTCTGATGCTTGCAATAAGTTCCTCTCTGTCAGCAGCATAATAATATCCGTTGTCACCACTGCATATAGGATTGCCGTCATTTCTTAATTGGTTTACTAGTCTTCTTACAGTTCTAGAGCTGATGCAGAATCTATTTTGAAGATATGCACTGGGCACAGCCTTTTCTTTTCCTGTATGATAATCTTTTATATAGGTTAAAAAATTATGTTCCACCTCCCTGCCTCCTTTTCCAATTCCATGTTTTTGAGCAACAAAAAAAGCCGACTGTTTTGCTGTAATTTACAGCTAACAATCGGCCTCTTTATTTTTGGGTATAAAAAAACACGGATATCTTCCGCGCTATCTTAGTACACCAAGTTCTCTTAAGAGTTTAATACCATCTTTTATCCCTTCTACATAAATGTGCTTTTGCATCTCACTTTCTATAAAGTCAGATATGTCTTTATAATCTTCAATCTGTCTTCTTACTTCTTTTGGAATATCAGTATTTTCATATAACTTTATACTTAATTCCTTTACTGATTCAACACCTTGCCTCACTTCCTCATTTTCTTTAATCAACTCAAAATATGCTAATTCTAGTCTCTCAGTTACTGCATCTTCCAATATCTCAGCGATATCATCCATGATGCCACCTCCTTCAAGCACCACAATATATCACAAGTTATTTAATATAGCTATCAGAAGATTTGTTATTCCATGGATATTTCCATACTATCTGGTTCTTTGCTGAATTCATAATAGAATTTCTCTTCATTTCTTTTAATAAAACCATGCTTGCAGGACTCTAATTCCTCCTTTTCTATAACTGCCATAGCATATTTTACATAGTCAAAGTTTTCCCCCAGTATTGAGTCTAGTTTTACTATGCCATGTTTCTCTGCCATAATTCTTCCGTACTTTTCAAAATTAGCACCTTTTGGTACGAAGTCATAGCAATCTAGATTCTGAGAGATATCAAGGGCAAAATCAAGTCTGCTGCATCCTTCTATCTCCATAGCTGATTCTAAATGTTCCATATAAAAATCTTTCCCTTGATCTTGCTCGTCACAAGCATAACCTAGATTATTACCACTCTCGATTAATTCTCCTATGGAATCATACTGGTTTTTTAATTCTGTAATATTTGGGAATATACATTTTGCATCTAATAAATTGCCTTCATCCCACTTCTCTAACCCAAGTACGTCTAATGCAATATCTAGCTCATCAGGTTCTAAAGTAAAAGATCCGTAATCAGGAAGGTTTATCCATAAGCCCTCTGGATACTTTTTACTTCCAACTTTAATTTTTATAGTCCAATTATCCCCTGTCAGCTTATCTAGGTTTGAGCCATCATAAATTTGTTTTACAGTTTTCCTTTCAATTGTATAGCCTTTGTTTGTAAATGCACCTTCAAAGTCGTCATGGTATTCAGTGCCAAGTTTTTCTGTATTTATAAATGGAAGTATCTCATCAGATGCATCTTCTTTATGTTTAGCCACATATTCTCCAAGAGCTTTTTCATCTGTGGCTTTATAATAGAAATCAAAACCGCTTAACTGTTCAGTAAGATTAATCATATCTGCTGCAGTATATATTCCAATAATTTGAATAGCACCCTCTAAAACATATTGCTCTTTAACTGACATTTCATTAAATCGCTTATCTAGGTAGGCTTTTTCTTCTTCTGTTCCTTCAAGCCTTTTCCACATATAATTTAAATCTCTCATAGACTCATACCTCCCATGCCTTGGGACTGTTCTTTGGAGTGTTCCTCTGATTCTTTGATTTCCTCTTGTGGTCTGGATAAGACTTTGAAATTATCTTCTTCGGGAATAAGTCCAAGGCCTCTGCCATTATCCCACTTCATGTGTATAGTTCCTATATCATCTACCAGAATCACTGTACCTTTAGTCCCTTTCTCAACTCCTTGCTGATCATCCATAGTTGAAAGTAACTCTATTCTTGTTCCTGCAGGGTACATCTTTTTAATTCTTTCTACTTGATTTCTATTATTCAAATTTCATCCCTCCCATTATTTGATTTTGATTTATTCCCATTTTTTCTGCTGTTTTAATAAACCAGCTCTTACTGCTATTCCAGAAACTTATATATACATCTCCCATATCTGTGCTTATTTCTCTTTGTTCAAAAGACTCACCCCATCCGTCTGCAGCCTGTCCAATCACATTTTCTTTTATTTTCCCAAGCTCTTTATAGGTTAAATCATCATTTAATGTTAGTATTGCTACACCCATTAGTTCATCATCTACCATTTCAACAGAAAATTCATATTTAGCTACCTTCCCATTTACACTGTCATGTTCATCATAGTAATGCATAAGGCCTCTTTCTTTTTCTTCTGGAAGAATATCTCTTCCTATGGCTTCAAGGATCTCATCAATATAATCAACTATTTCATAGTTTCCTAATTCCATTGGTTCATTTAAGGTTTCTCTATCGCCATAATCATTTTCAATATCATAGGTTGTAACAGTTAAAGGCATATATAGTTTTAATGTCTTTAATTCTTTATCTTCAGGAATCATTATTCCTAGATTTTCGAATAATAAATTGGCAAGCTTTTGATTGTATCCATGATAAATAATATATCCCTTATCTGAAAATGCTCCATCTTCCTGTGCTATTTTTTCTCCGCCATATCTTTTAAAATCAATGTATTCTTCAAGATTTGGATCGTATTCAAAACGTCCTGATTCGCATATCATATATCTTCCGTAGCTTTCCATATCTTTAATGCCATCAAATAGTTCAAATTCATACATGGATTCTGCAAGTGCAAATACTTCATCAATAGTTCGAGGCTTAATATGATCCATAAGTTTTTCAAAATATCTTGTATCTTGACTTCCCATCTCACTATAATGCTTTGCTAAATTGTTTAAGGCTTCCACCTTAATTACTGATGTTGTATTTGAATAAACAATATTTAGTATGTTTTCGGGAAAACTATGGCTATCAACTTCCACCTCACAATCATGGAGATAGGATGTTTCTAATCTCATCAGTGCCTTTTCAATTTCAACATCTGAACAAGGAAGATAGATATATTCATTCTCTCCCTTTGCAGTCAGCTGTACTGCTGCTATTGTTTCTTTCCATATATATGGTGGGAACTGCCTTCCATTATATACTTGCTCAGGTACATTGCTATTTTTATATAGGACTCCATATGGTGTGATTATAGGATTAGGGTTGTTTTTTAGTACATCCATTGCATATGTTTCACCATCAAGTTCATCTAATTCTGTTGTCGATACTGCTTGCCTCTCTGTTAGATATAGGTCTTTCCCCACCTTTTCCAGACTATTAAAGTCTCTTACAAGACTATAACAATGCATATTAAAACTTAGATTTATTAACTCTGCCATTGTCTTAGGGTTTTCTGCAAATGATGCAGCATAAAATCTTTCTATCTCCTTTTGACCAAATCCATCCAGCCTTTTCATTAAATAGTTCAGCTCATCTATGTTACAGTTTTTATCATGCAGTATGTTTAGAAAATTTCTATCCATGCTATTTTCAATATAACAATTTGCTTCTGTAGTCATTTCTATTCCTAGTTCACTACATATCTTATATAGATTCTCTTCTTCAATGGGAAACCATATGGTTCTAGTCTCTTCATTTTCTCCATTAGATTTTTTAATTGTTATGTTCAAGTCTTATCCCTCCATTCTACTTTGTAATTAAAAATATATCTGTACCATATCTTGTAATCAGTGAAGCATTAATAATTGTTTTAAAGGCCTTATCATCAATTAGATCTACATCGGCTATTTCATTAATCTCAATGCTTTCTTTTCCTGTCCATATGGTTTTAGCCATTTGATATATGGCATAGCCTTCTGTACTTATTTGTTTAAGGCTACACTTATTAAAATCAAATCCATTTGCTTTTACTGTATGCTTTAGTAAATTCCAGAGGATTTCATCAGAAGTAAGAAGAAATATGACGGCAATATATCTTGGAGATAGATCATAGATATCAAGGTCTTGTTCGTAAAGCACACGATAGAATCTTTCCTTATGATTAGAATTTAAGAATACCTCACCTTTAAAGCTATCTGTAAGAAGTTTCAGCCTATCTTTAAATGAATAATTTCTTATTTTTCTAAAGCATTCATTTATTAAACCTTTGTACCTAACCTTATCCGCAGCGGATAGGAAACTAGAATGAATGTATCCACACTCATTGCATCTATTACTAACATTAATCACAGAATTACAATTTTTAGCACCTCCTTCACAATGAAAATAATTATTAATGACTATGCCACTTCTTCTTGGCTGAAAATTTGGCACCATAACCATCAGCTGTTCTATCCCCTCTAAGGAGGTGCCATACATAAATAATTTTGACATTGTTCTCAATCCTTTCTTTCTGTTTTTAGGCATAAAAAAAGGTCGAAGTTTATTTAGTCTTTACTTGACTAAAACTTCGCCCTTTAACTTGCTTTTATATTTATTTTTTATTTGAAATAAATGCATTAAACAATATATGAATTTCAATACATTTATGATTTGATTAATTTAATTTTTCTTACTTGTTAGATAAAATATATATAAATAATGTGCAACTGAATATTGACTAAATCGTATATTCGAATTTTTCTTCAATGCTAATAACTTTCCCATTTTGAACCTTAATGAAGTAAGGTATCCTTTGTTCAGAAAGTGGGATGTTGTTTAAATCTCCTAAATGCGTAAGAAACTCATCATTTTTTGTTGTAGTATATAGTCTATTTCCTCCCGCTTCTGATTCTTCAATAAAGTTAAGGTTTGTATCAGTAAATATATATTCAACCTCATCTGCTAATTCATAAGTTTCGTCTGCTTGATTTTTCCTAAGAATTGCATATCCATTTGGCATATCTTCCTCAGTCAAATTAAACTCATTCATTATATCTTTCTCGTCTATTTTTACAATTTTAACATGGCGAAAATGTAGAACATTATCTTTTATAACTATATACCCTGTCAATTCTTCTATTTCTTCTACAGTTGTAGTACATCCTATAATTGAAATTAGTAGTAATACAATAGATAATGAAACAATTACTTTTTTCATAAAATCACTCCTTTTCCATAACTAAAAATACTTGCATGTAAATATACTGCTACGACGCTCAAAATAAATAGTGCATTATAGCTACTGTGTACATGTTAGATTTCTTCATCATTTTTATCTAAAAATTGATATTCAAAATTAGAATTTAAGGCATTCTCCAGAAAATATACAAATGGAATTTTATCAACTGAAATTAATTCTTCTTGGCCACTTTCAAAACTAATCCAAAGGCTCTTGCAATTTTCATTATTAATAATAAAAAGATAGGAATCATTATACATTGCACTATTTAAATCCATACCTCTTTTCATCATAGAATAAGTGCGTATAAACTTATAATTATCTTTATGTTTTTCAAATTCTGCATACCCATAAGTATATGCTTGATACTCATTCCCAGTCATATAGGAAACAAGAGTAACTTCATCTAAATCAATGGTTCCAATTCTTTTTACAGAAACATCTAAATCTAATTCCTTAGTTATTATATCGAGCATATCATCATCATTAACAGCTATTTTTTCACTGCATCCGACTAAAGATACAATTAGAAGAAGTGCAAAAATCAATGATAGTGTTTTTTTCATGTTATATACCCCCTGTTTTATCAGCATGTGACACATTATTTTAAGACTGAATCACAAATATAAATAATGCGAAGCGAATTCTATAACATGTCAAAGTAAATAAATATTCCTAGTTACTTATCGGTACAGGTGGAGATGGCGGTTGCGCACTTCCAAAGGCAATTGCCATAATTATCAGAAACAAAGTAACAGACAATGCAATTATTAGAAGTACGATAACAAGTGTTTTCGTGTTTTTATTTAGCTGTTTACCTTTAACGAGAAGTAAAATAGCGGAAACAATCATAACTATAATGCTAACAATAAGAACAGGATAAGATAACAAATCCCCTAAAAATTCTCCAATTCCATCTATCATTTATTTTGCCCCCCTATTACTGTAAATGAATGTATTGCCGCGATGTATAAATTATCCTCATCTATAATGAATAAAGTTTCACGTCCCTACTATTCATTTTTTATTTATTAGTTTTCCCTCTGATTCTCAGTGTATCGTAATCCAGCATCCCTGTCGTATCCATATACATGGCGAAGTTCAAAGGGTTCAATTATTTCTATTGCAATTATACCCTTATCTTTTATATAAAATGTAATATCCCTTAATTCATTGGTTTCAGGTGTAAAAGGTTGCCACATATAAGCATAGTCAAAGTCATATTTTTCATCAAGCCCTTCTGTATTACCTTCATTATATCCTATAATAAATATTACAGATAAACCATCACTCCCTGAAATAGCCTCTTCCTTATCAATATAATATAAATCATTTGTATATGCTAATAAGAGTTCTTTTTCAGTACTACCTACCGCAATGTTTTTATTCGTCTTCACGCCCTCAATATCTGACCATAGATAAGATATATATTCCACATTATCAGGCTCATAATAATGAGTTCCTATCATAAAATTTCCCTTCTCAAAGTTATACCAATATCTTTTGTTCATATAGGGAACCATACCTTCACCATCATAAAGATATTCTTTTACAGTATCAATTTCATTATCATAATTTTCAAATAGAAAAAAGGTATCACTAATAGGACTGTCTATGTCGGGTAATGATAGTGAAAAATTGTCAGTGATTCTATAATCATATCTATCGGAAAAAATAAAATCATAAAGATGTTCTATACCTTCTGGGATATTTTCAGGTACAGTAGGTCTATTATTTTTCACAATTTTTTCATCTCCTGCAAATTGGGGTCCTAATAGTTCTTCAAGTGCATTTATAATTTCTAGATTCTCACCAACATAGAGAACAATAATATTGTCTTTCTTAAAAAAGTGTGGTAATGAAACCCAACTGATTTGTACATCATTTTTACCATTGTTATAACTACTTCCCCCCTTATTTACATAGGAAGCATCTTCTTCCATCTTTTCATTACTTTCATATAAAAATACAGATATGTTTTCATTTTCATTAATAGTTAACCATTTACGTTGTCCTTGAAGTATATCCTTGTCAACATCTTCTGCAGTTATACTAAAATCCATTTTTTCAAAATTTGTAATTAGGTCTTTATATGCAGTATCTGAAATTTGTTTAGAACAGGCAAATGCGAATATTGCAGTAATAATTAATATAATAATTAAAACTATTTTTTTCACCTTAAAAACCTCCTTCCCAATGTTAGGATAAATACACTTTTTAATATTTATATTCTATAATTGAATTTTTCTTTTCCAATATATATTTTATATGAATATTGAAAGTAATAGTTGTTCAGTTATTGGTATTGCCTCACTAATTGGATAGCTTTTTACAAATTTTATAATAATTCACAACAGAAATATATTTTTATACTGGGATTTAGTTTGGGCTTTCACTTAAAAAATCATCTAATAATTCTGTATCAATTGTGCCATCAGACACCGAATAAAACCTTTCTTCATAGTCAATGGCTTGATTACCCAAAATCACTATTTCTTCAATTAAACTCCCATCCGTATTATACCACTTAATTGAATAAGACCATCCTGTGTAATCGTTACTTGAGTTTCCTTTTTCATATCGTAAGGAATTGATATTATTGGTAATCTTCTCAATACTATCTGCATCTGTAATTTCTACAAAATTCCCGGTATTCCCAGAACGCAATTCTACCTTGGCCGCACTTGGAATTTCAAAGGATTTAATTGATGAGCAGGCAACTAATAACACTCCTACACAAATGACGATACAAATTACTATAAGTATTCTTCCCATGACCTTACCTCTCACATCAAATTTGTATTTATTTCTCAATATCGGATATTCGCTTTTTAAATAGCCAAGAAAAAATGTATGCCATAACAGTAACGAAAATAGCAACAACTAATTGAATCGGTATTGTTACTCTCCAAAATATGAACCTTTCAGGTACAGTTAATAAATCAGGCATAACCAATAGACTATATATTATTGATAGTCCTGTAGAGATAATTGGAGAAATCCACAGTGCATTCCTCTTTAGAAAGAACATAAATAAAACTGATATAATTGGAAAAACAAAAAAGATTAATACTTGCCACGAATCCATAAATGCCTCCCGCCTTTGTTATGAAATAAATGAGCCTACCTTGTCTCTGCTCTTACCTATATAACGTTTGAAATAATATTTTCCCTACAATAATATTAAAAATTATCAACATTTTTATTATTTTTCAACTATAGATTCTGCTATCTTAATCAATTCATCTATTGATACCTTTCCCCATAAATCGAAGGTATGACCATCCATATTCCATATAAGTCCATTATCAAATTTATCATCTAAAGCGGTTATAGAGAATGCCTCATTACCTAATATTACATAATTACTTATTTGATGATTTTCATTATCAACAGATATATTTGTAGCACTCCCTTCTGGGACATAAGTAAATCTGATTTTTTCACCTTGATTATTTCTATACTCTATACTTGTGATACGACCAAGCACTTGGTAATTTTCTTGGATATATCCTTCAGGCAGATATTTCAACGTCCAATCTTTCTTCTCATCAATTATCTCATCATCTCTAAATGTAAATGAAGTAAACTTTTCATACCATTCAACAAGGACATTTCCAACTGCTGCACGAACTTCTGCATTAAAAAGTAATGTACCAAACAGTAGGCCTAATACAATTATAAGAACTGAAGCTACCCTCCTACTGTAAAGCGAGATAGTCTTAATAAAGTCTTTTCTCCGATCCTTGGTGAAGAGTTTTTTGATCCGTAATTCAAATTCCGGGGAAAATGAATATATCTTAGCAAGTTGTTCATTTGTTGGAATAGAATCAATTTCTTCATTAAAGTCATCAATGACTGCTTGACGAAATAACGCTTCAAAAACTACATCATCAACTTGATCTTTATTCATTATACTTCACATCCTTCTCTATCAGTTTACGAACTTTTGCTTTCGCTCTCATAATTCGTGTATCAACATGTTTTGGAGTCGTACCAAGCTTCTCTCCGATTTCTTTATATGACATATTAAGGATATACTTCATAAGTATCACTTGCTTACTTATTTCATCAATTGAATTTATATACTTACGGATAAGTTCATAATCAGATGAAAGTAGAACTTGCTCTTCAACAGACTTCTCATCTAACTCAAGAAATATTTCTAATTCCTCCATTGATATATTAGCAAAAGGTTTTTGCTTTCTTAATATATCAATACATTTATTCCTTACTATAATAACGGCTGAGCGGCGAAAATCCCTACAGCTTAATTCTAAATATTTTTCTTTTTTCTCTATGACAGAGATAAAAGCATTATGTACCGCATCTTCAGCCATACCTTGGTTTTTCATAATTTTCATAGCATAATGAAGCAAGGCATATTTATGCTCCTCATATAGGTCCGTCATCTTTTGTCTTTCCTGCTCTGTATCTAACATAGATAAATAAATAGTCAGCAATTTTCTCCTACCTTTCATCTGAAGAAATTTGTTTTAGTATGTCTTTATAGTTATTTTTATTATAATACACTATATACAGTTAGGCTAATATTTTCAAGATACCAATTATAATCATTTTATACTAGCAAAAAAGACATCAAGATTCTCATCTTAATGTCTTGGATTTTTCTATATACAATTTACATTTTAGGGTGTCATCACTTAAATTACCATATGTCTTATTTATATTTTACAATCAATTTTAAATTGTAAACAACAATACCCTATCAATAGTCTTGTAGATTTTGAAGTAATTCTTCTCCATACATTTGATTTTACTTCAACTTTGAATTTTCATCTACAACAGGCTCTTCAAATGATTTTGGAGTTGGATTCTCGATAAAATAATCATCAAAATAAATCACTTCACCTTGAACCTGCTTTCTATCAGTAATTTTCCATCCACTCCGACTGCTTTCATCAACTTCAAATCTATATAAGTAATTGATTCCATTTATATCTTGTTTCATAGCCAAGCCTTCTAACTCATTATCATCTACAAAATAGTATAATTTTGTATCTCCATATGATGAGCTTGGTATTGGGTCATCAACCCTAAACAATCTTGTTATTTCATCATATAATAGCTTATCATCATATTGAATAATTTTATAACCATTAGAGTCTATACCAAAGCTTGTAAAAAACTCATCGAAAAGTTCTATTTGATATTGCTCTTCTCTTTCTATTAATTCTAAGTCTATATTGTTTTTAATCGTGCTTTCAATAATATTTGGACTAATTAACATAAGTATTGGAATAAGAGATAATAATAAATAGTTTCCTTTTTTCCTAGTTTTAAAATTGAAAATCTCTTTTATCCTACTTTTTATATTATTTTTATTCCCCCCTAAATTAGTAAATAAAATCCCCTTGTCTATAGGCGCTATGTTTATATGAGAAACTATCAAGTCACTATAATACTTTCTAAATGCTAGGTCTTTACCATTAACAACCTGATGATCACAAGAAAGTTCTATATCTTCATTAGCTACTTTCGCCATAATATGAATTATAGGGTTAAACCAATGTAATATTTTTGAAGTAAGTAATAAATACTTGAATAATATATCTTTATTATAAAAATGTATTAACTCATGCGTAATTATTATCCTTAATGAATCATTATCATAATTTCTATTAGGCACTAATAATACGGGATTAATAATTCCCATCATCATTGGAGTATTAATTAAAGCACACTCTTTAATTGTAATAGCTTTTCTAGGTTTTAAATCGATTTCCAACAATAAATTTTCTAATAAATTCTGTATGTCTTTATCATAAATAGTCTGACTTGAGTTTTTTATACTTTTTTTAAACTCATTATATTTTATTATATAAAACAATGAATACGCTATGACACCAGTTATCCAGATTATAGCAATTATACTATATGGAGATAAATTTAGATTATTCAAATGTTGAGGTGTCTCTTCTGCTAAAAAAACGCTGGGTTCAGTTAAATAACTATCAGTATTTTCTAAATATATATGATTTGTAGGAAAATCTACCTTAACAGGTAATTCTATAAACCCTGTCTGAATTGGTAACAGCAACCGTATTATCAATAATAACCATATAAGGCATCTCAGTCTTGGAATAAACAATTTTTGCAATAAGGGGTATGCTAAAATAATTAATAATACGATAGAAGATACAAATATAGTATTTTGTAATAATATTCTAATTATATTTTCAACCATTACTATTCTCCTTTCATCTTGTCATCTATAAATCTTTTTATTTCTTCTAAATCTTCTGCTGATACAGTTCCACTATCATATAAAGATGCAATGAAATTTTTAATTGAATTATTATTTAATTTCTTTAGAAATATCTTATTTTGCTCTTCCACATAGTTTTTCTTTTCTACTATAGCAGTATAATATCTATTTTTGCTATCCTTTGTTGTATTTAGAAACCCTTTATCCGTAAGTCTAATTAAAGTTGTCTGGAGTGCAGATAGATTCCACTGTCTACTTTCTGACAAGATGTTTTTAATATCCACAGTTGAAATCGGTGTTTTATTATTCCAAATTACTTTCATTACTTCTAGCTCATTATCTGATAGTCTTTTTATTGAATTTTTCATTTCAATCCCCTCCTATTAATCAAACATACAACTGTATGCGTTTTATATATAGCATACAGTTGTATGTTGTCTGTGTCAAGTAAATTTTATTCTTTTATTGACATATATAGATTACCTATATATACTGTATGTATAGATAATCTATATATGATAGGAGGTTAATTATGGCAATCAATAAGAATCTATTATCAGGAAGTACCACAATGCTTATACTTAAGCTACTTGATGATAAAGACATGTATGGCTATCAGATGATTGATGAGCTATCTAAGAGATCCGACGATACTTTTTCTTTAAAGGCTGGCACTCTCTATCCACTTCTTCATAATCTTGAGGAACAAGAAATGATTGAATCCTATGAAGAATATGCAGATGGCAATAGAATTAGAAAGTATTATAAAATTACCAAATTAGGCAAAAAATTGTTGATAGAGCAAAAGAGTGAATGGAATTTATATGCTGAAAAAATAAACAAGATTTTGGAAGGTGGTGTAAAATTTGTCACAATCTAATTTTATTTATAGATATATAGAATCAGTATGTAATCAAATACGTTGGAAAAAAGTACATCCTATTATCTCTAAGGAATTAGAAAATCATATAATAGACCAAAAAGATGCTTTCATTAATCAGGGATTAACTGAAGATATAGCATTAGATAAAGCTATTGAAGAAATGGGAGATCCCATTGAAGTTGGCAAAGAACTTGATCTAACCCATAGACCTAAATTAGAGCTAAGTATAATAATCTTTACAAGTATAGCACTTCTTGTGGGGATTACATTAAGATTTATTATGACATCTGGTACTTCTATGCGTTGGATGATACAAGGAAGCATACTTCACGCAATAATTGGTTTTGCTTTTATGATAGGATTTTACCTTCTGGATTACAGATATATAGGAAGATACCCAAGATTGATTTTTTTAGCCTCTACTACATCAATTTTAGGTATATACTTATTGTCTTCAGACCCAATGGTGCAGTATGGTCAATACATATATTTAAGTTATATACTATTACTATTTCCCACTGCTTTTACAGGTATAATATATTCTATGAGATATAGAGGTTACACAGGTATTATATTATCTGGATTAGCTGCTATAATACCAGCACTTTTAGTATTAAATAAAACACCTATAGGTAATATATTATTTTATTTATTAACTTGTACTATATTATTGATAATTTCTATCACAAAAGGCTTTTTTAATTTAGCTAGAATAAAAGGTTTGTTACTAATCTGTATACCAACAAGTATTATAGCAATATCAATTGTTATATTTTCTATATCTAATCATCCTTATTATCTGAGTAGAATACAAAATCTTATAAATCCAGCCCTAGATCCTTTGGGTGATGGTTATATGGCAAACTTAACTAGAGATATAATAAGTAATGCTAAATTTATAGGTGAAGGATTGGGAAGTAGTACTGGTGCTACTTTAGGACAGATTCATACTGACTTCTTACTAACATATATAATACATAAGTTTGGATGGTTGTTCTTCCTTATTATAGTTGCACTATTGGGGGTTTTCATAGTTCGTATTTTTGTACTATGTATAAAACAAAAGTCAATCTTAGGAAGTTTAGTATCCACATCTATAATGATTACTTTTACTCTTCAAATTATTAGATATATAGTATTTAATTTGGGATTTCAATTAATTTCTCCTTTAACATTACCTTTTTTATCCTATGGCGGAACAGCTACTGTAATCAATATGATTCTTATGGGGATATTATTATCTGTATTTAAATGGGGAGATTTGATAAAAGATAATTTATTAGAGTCTAGTTCAAAGAAAAATATAATTGAATATGAAGACGGAAAGATAATTATAAATTTAAAATAAAAACAATTTAAGCAACATATAACAAGCAGTGCAAGATAGCATATATCTTGCACTGCTTATATATCAATACCTATGATAAAATCTGCTCCGTACTTGTCTTTTTTTATAAACTGCAAAAAAAATTTTCAGTCAATTATCAACCTAATTTCCCCAATTCTATCTGTTCTACTCAAATTACCATATGTCATCTATAAATTACCCTATTTTCAAGGGTCAAAAAACGGTGTTTTTCCACTGTTTTTTGACCCAAATTTTGTTCTCAAACCACTATATGTTGTGGTCAACCTCTATTTTTCTCCCTCCGAACCACAATACGTCATCATTATTATACTCTCAACGTGCCCAGTCCTAGGGAACATATCCATCAACTTAACTTTCTTTATCTCATATTCCCTTTCTCTAAATACTTTCAAATCCCTAACTAATGTCACAGGATTGCAGGATACATACACAAATATTTCCGGACTGAAGTCTATGATTTTATTGATAGCTTTAGGGTGAATTCCGTCTCTCGGAGGATCTATTACGATCAAATCCGGTCTTCCCTTGAGATTGTCCACTGCCTTCAGCACATCTCCTGCTATAAATTCTACATTACTAATATTATTGAGCCTTGCATTTTCTTGAGCCTTCTCCACAGCTTCTTCTACTATTTCTATCCCAATTACTTTCTTTGCAACCGGCGCCATGATTTGTGCTATAGTTCCTGTTCCGGAATATAGATCAAATACCACCTTATCATCTATATCTCCGGCAAATTCTCTGGCAATGGAATACAACTTCTCCGCACCTAAGGTATTGGTCTGGAAGAAAGAAAAAGGTGATACCTTAAACTTTAATCCTAATATTTCTTCTATTATAAAGTCCTTTCCATAAAGAATATCCAATTTATCCGCTTTGACTATATCTCCCAACCCATCATTTATGCTATGGAGTATACCTGCTATTTTCCCATTCAAACCGTCTATATTCAATAGCATGTTTATAAATCCTTCTATGTCCCAATTTTCTTGACTTGTAGTTACAATATTTATTAAGATTTCTCCTGTTGATGCGGATTTTCTTATGACTAGGTGCCTTAGGACTCCTTTATGAGACCTTTTTTTGAAATAAGGTGTATTTTTGCCTTCAAAATATCCTCTGACAGTTTCTCGAATTGTTGTGAAATCTTTGTCTACAATATTGCACTCATCTACATTGACAACCTCATAAAATCTACCTCTCTTATGCATTCCCAATGCTAATGGCCCGTCTTTTACCTCATCCCCAAAAGTGTACTCCATCTTGTTTCTATATCCATTAACTATAGGGCTTTTCTCTATACCTTCTATTTCAACTCCTATGTCTTCAGCATCAAATAATCTTTGAACTTGATTCAATTTATATTCTATTTCTTTTTCGTAGGGCAATTTTTGATATAAACATCCTCCGCATGCTCCAAAATGAGGACACCCCATTTCCGTCTCAAGTGGGGAGTCCTCTAAAACTTCATTCAATTTTACTTCTAAATTTCCCCTTCTTCTTCTACTGATTTTTGCACTTACCTTTTGTCCCTTGATTCCGCCTTTAAATTTTACTGCCTCTCCATTAACCACAGCAGTGCCCTTATTGGGGAAATTAACTTCATCTATTATAAATTCGATTGTATTCTTATTTTTATCCATTAGTCACTCACTTTCCATATGCTCTAAAATCCTCTTTTGACCATAAATGCCCACCAATACTCCGATTTGTAGTCTAATATATCTTCAATTTCCTCTTGTGTTATTGTAAACTTTGGAAATTGTTCTGTGTAACTTACCATCTCATCGGGGTTGAAATAAATATCAATAACACTTCCATTTGTTATAAAATCTACATTGTCTATGTTGCCATCCCATTGAACATAATCATACATTCCGACTCCTTGAGAATTTTTTTGCTCCATTTGGCCTCTAATCATATCTGCTATTATTCTTTTATAATCACTGTCTTCTTTGAACAAATCCTCGAATTCAAAGAATGTTCCCTTATTCAAATTGATATTATAAACCTTTCCTGTTGCAATTGGATACAAATCATCTTTTAACAAATATTCCGATGTTTTGCTGATTGTTAATAAATCATTTATTTTTCTAACAGTATAATTTGTATTATAATAGGTATATTCATTCTTATTTTCAATATCCTCTACGAATCCTTCATATAATCTTTTATTTATGCCATCCTCTACTGATTTATCCTTCAATCCTTCTACTACCGGATACCTAATATTTAGACCGTCTTTTTCATCAAATACATCTTCAATCACCTGTGCATTTTCACTTAATTGGTATATATTCTTTTCCTCCCAAATTATCTCACCCTTGGAATTATAATAGGATAATTTGTTATTTGCTAAAACTTTGCTAACGGATCCGTTATAATAAATATCAGCATTACCATTGAACTCCGGTCCTTTAAATGACTTCTCCCCTGATAAGTCTATCAAATAGGAATTTTCTCCATCATATGCACAAACTAAATCCGTATTTATCTTGACCTTATTGCTGCCAATATTATCGTAAATAAAATCCGTGGTGAATTTGGACTCTCCTTTGGCTTTAAATAGTGCATATTTCCCATTTCCCTTTACCGCAAAACAGCCTTCTCCTAATGATTTTATATCCTCATATTTCATTTCAAGAACTTCATTTCCATTGGTATCAATCAATCCAAAATCTTCTGATTCATTGACTATGATTATTCCATTATCCACCTCAGGGTTCATGGAACTATATGTGGGCTGAACTTTTACTTCCCCATTTCCATCAACGATGCCGATTTTTTCATTTTCCTTAAAAAAATATAAATCCATGCCCTCCATCTTTGACATCATCTCATAGGACAATTCTTTAAGGATATTGCCTTCTTTATTTAAAAGTTTATATCCTTCATTTTCTTTTACCAATGCTTTACCATCTACAAAATCCCAAGCTTCGCTAAATTTAGGTTCAATGATATTTTTACCAGATTTATCTAAGTACCCGAATGTTGGCTGACCATTATCTCCAATCTCAGCCACTGTAAATATTCCATCGCTGTATGGACCAATATACATAAATTCATCTGTAGAAAACTGTTCTTCTCCTTTATAATTAAATAAATGACTATACTTACCGTCAAAGGCATAAAAATATCCATTTTCAAAATCGGACACAAATTGATATTTTGGAGTCAGTATTTCCTTTCCACTTGTATCGACAACACCATAATAATTTTCTGACTGTACTTTTGCTAATCCCTCTTCTGAAAAATCAAAGGTCTCGTCATATTTAGGCTCTATTTTGAATTTTCCTTTGTCATTGATATATCCCCAAATCTTCTTATTATCTTGTAACTCATAAGCAGGATACAAATTTACATTTCCCTTCTTAGTGCATCCTGTCAAACTTATTAAAATTATTATTGCTAATACAGCTATTTTGCTTCTTCTCATAATGCCACCTCTTCTAAAAGTAGTAGAAACTATATTATAAATTATAATAAACAAAATTAAAAAAAGCAACGAACCCAACACAGAACCACCTCTACTTCCAAAACTCCTTTAGCGTATTTATCATATTATATTTTACAGATACCCTTTTATGATGTGACCATTCATTTGGGAACAGTTCTTTATATCTATAAGTTCCATATCTATCATCTATTAAAAGAATCACACCTCTATCCTCTTCCGTCCTGATAACTCTTCCTGCGGCTTGCAATACCTTATTCATTCCGGGAAAAACATATGCATAATCAAAACCATTTTTGTTATTATGATTAAAATAGTCCTTGATTATATCTCTTTCAAAACAAATCTGAGGCATCCCGACGCCAACTATTGCTGCGCCTATGAGCTTTTCTCCGGCTAGATCAATTCCTTCTGAAAAAATACCTCCCATTACTGCAAAAGCTATCAAATCATTTTCATCTTTAAATCTTGACAGAAATTCTTCACGCTCGACCTCTGTCATTGAGGGATTTTGGATAACTATATTTTTATCCGGATTTCTTTCAACCAGGGTCTCATAAATATTTTTCATATATATATAAGAAGGAAAAAAAATAAAATAATTCCCTACCTTGCTATTAATAAATGTTTCAATACTTTCTACTATATTAATATATGTTTTTTCTCTATCCTTGTATTTTGTTGAGATATGATCATTTACCATTAAACACAAATTCTCTCTTGGAAAAGGAGAGCTGAGTCTAATATGATAATCCTCCTTGTTGCCTCCCAGTAGATCACGATGATATTCTAATGGAGTTAGGGTAGCTGAAAAGAAAATTGCCGTCCTGCCTCTTTTTAGTGCTAAATTCAATAAATATGAAGGGTCTGCACAATATAGCTTTAGTACCATATCTCTTCCATTGTTTTCAATACTCGTAACATAATGCTCATCATAAAAATCCGAAATCTTTATAAAGGTAATTAGATTGAAGTAAAATTCCAATATCTTATCATAATCGGGATGATCCTTCTTTTCTATCAGAAACGGCTCCATCTGAGCTATAAGCTTTGTTACCGGATAATACAAATCGCTTATTTCTTCTACTTGATAAAAATTATCCTTTATATCCTTATCTTTTTTCAATTTATTAAATATCGTATTTAATTTGTTCATGCTCTTATAAATCTGTATATATTCTTCTTTAAAAATATCCTTTAATTGCAAAATATCCGCCTTGCTTAAGGAGGCCGAGAACATTTCCCTTGACCTATCCACCAGGTTGTGAGCTTCATCTATTAAAAATACATAATCTTGACCTTCCGCTTCAAAGAATCGTCTTAAATAGACTTGAGGATCAAATACATAATTGTAATCGCAAATCACCACATCGCACCAAAGACTTATATCTAATGAAAATTCAAATGGACATACATTATATTTCTTTGCATATGAGATGATTACTTCCCGAGATATTAAATCCTCATTTTTTAAGATGTCCATTATAGCATCATTGACCCTATCATAATGCCCCTTTGCATATGCACAATCTCTGGGATTGCACTTCACCTCATGGTTTAGGCAAATTTTCTCCTTGGCGGTAATCACTAATACCTTGGCTCGTAAGCCTTTACTCATCATTATTTCCATTGAATTGAGAGGAACTTCACGGGTGATTGTCTTTGCTGTAAGATAAAATATCTTGGAAGAAATTCCTTCACCTATGGATTTAATGCTGGGAAATAGAGTGGACATGGTCTTTCCGATTCCAGTCGGAGCTTGCGCAAATATATTTTTACCTTCCCTAATTGTTTTATATGCTGCAACAGCTAGTTCTCTTTGTCCCTTTCTATATTTAGAAAAAGGAAAATCCAATGTCTTAATGCTTTTATCCCTTATTTCTCCCCAATCAAAGGTTAGATTTGCCCATTTGATATATTTATCAATTACATCATATAAAAAGTCCTTTAATTCATTTGTTGAAAATATCCTATTAAACTTCTTTATCTCTTCAGTTTCTATGTGAAAATATGTAAGTTGAATCCCTATTTCATCCAAATTGTTTTGAGTAGCATAAATAAATCCGTAGCATTTTGCCTGCGCCCAATGTAATGGGTTATAGTCCTCTTCAATATCCTCAAGATTTCTAGTAGTACTCTTTATTTCATCTATAATTGTTTCCCCGCCTTGGGTTAGGATACCGTCTGCCCTTCCTTCCAATAAAATTCTATATCTATCATAATCTATACTATATTTTAAATAAACCTCAGATTGATACTCATATCCATAGGATTTCTGCACCTTTTGATGAGCAAAGGTACCTTCTAAAGCTCTGTTCATGGACATAAAGCTATTGTCTATATCCCCGGAGCGAAGTACAAATTCTATTAAATTCCTAACCGATACTTTTATAATGTTTTCCATGTCTATCATCCTTGAGTCTTTATATAAGTAAAATTATATCCTATAATGCAAGAAAAAAACAGAGGTCAAACTCTCTACCAATCCTTGCACCTTGGTTACCATTAACCTACACAGAGTGATGACATAGATTAATAATTGTTTTTTTGTCGAAAAATGATATAATAACAGTAAATTGAATGTTTGCATTCAAAATCTTAAAAATAAGGAGGATATATTGAAGACATTAGCTGTTATAATCTTTTTACTAACGTACATATTATTAATTGCCTTACCGAATTACAGGGCTTATATCGCACTATTATCAGCTTTAATCTTTGTATTTACAGGAATATTACCTATGAACAAAGTATTTTCTACTGTAGACTGGAATGTTATTTTAATGATTGCAGGAACTATGGGGATTGTATCGTTATTCATTGAATCAAAGATGCCGGCATTGCTTGCCGATATCATTCTTGAAAAAATGCCAAATGTCAAATGGGCAATTATATCATTGTCATTATTTGCAGGCATTATTTCTGCATTTGTGGATAATGTGGCAACTGTTTTAATGGTAGCACCTGTAGCCTTGGATATTGCAAAAAAACTTAAAATATCTCCGGTTAACAGCATAATAGCCATTGCTGTTGCATCGAACCTTCAAGGGGCTGCTACATTGGTTGGAGATACAACGTCAATATTGCTTGGCGGATTTGCCAATCTTAATTTCTTGGATTTTTTCTTTTTCAAAGGAAAACCCGGATTGTTCTGGGTAGTACAAGCCGGAGCATTGGCATCAACTTTCGTATTGATGTATTTATTCAGAGGTGAAAAGCAACCAATAAATAAAACGGAAAGGACAAAAGTTCATGATTATTTTCCATCATTTTTACTAATTCTAATGATAGTCTTATTGATTGTAGCTTCTTTCTTACCAAATATGCCTAGCACGATTAATGGAATCATCTGTGTAGCCTTATTTATCGTTGGTATCGTAAAAGACATATTTACAAGAAAAAATACTACAGTTGCCTTAAATGCAGTTAAAGAGATAGATTATTTTACCATTCTTTTGTTAACAGGGTTGTTTATTGTAATCGGCGGCATAACAGAAGCAGGTGTGATAAATGACATTAGTAAACTGTTTGTCAAACTAAGCAAGGATAATCTATTTGTGATATATACTCTAATCGTTTGGGCATCAGTATTATTCTCAGCTTTTATTGACAATATACCTTATGTAGCTACTATGCTGCCTGTTACCGCTTCTATCGCAAGTTTACTGAATATAGATCCATATATTCTATATTTTGGATTACTTACAGGTGCAACTCTGGGAGGAAATATGACTCCTATCGGAGCTTCTGCAAATATTGCTGCTCTGGGAATATTGCGTAAAGACGGATACGAAGTAAGTGCAAAACAATTTATGAAAATAGGTGTTCCATTTACATTGGCTGCTGTAACCGTAGGCTATGTAATGATTTGGTTGATTTGGGCCTAGTAATTAAAACACTCTTTGAAGTTCAAAGAGTGTTTTATATTACTGTAATTCATCGGTTTCATCTGTATTTTTTTTAATAGTGATCTTTACTAATTGTATCCTTTTATCTAATACTTCTTCTATATAAAATACGACATTTTCGTATTCAACTTTTTTCTGTTCGCCATCATCCGGTATATAACCTAAAATATCAATTAAAAATCCTCCAAGAGTATCATAATCCTCAGAGTCCTCATCAAGTTCAGTTCCTATTTTACTATTTAATTCCTTAATAGAAACAGAACCCTTTGCATAAAAGTTCATATTGTCAATTGTCCTAATATCGGGTTCGTCATGGTCATATTCATCATCGATATCCCCCATGATTTCCTCAATAAGGTCTTCCATCGTTACGACTCCGGAAAATCCACCATATTCATCAATCAAAACTGCCATATGTAACCTTTTTGATTGCATCTCAAGAAACAAATCATTTATATTTTTCCTCTCAGGAACAAAATATGCCGGACGCAGTATTTTCTCAATGTCAATATTATCAAATCCGGAGTTGTAAGCTTCAAGGAGAAAATCTTTTATATACAAAATTCCAATTATATTATCTAGATCCTCTTCATAAACCGGAATTCTTGAATATTTAAGTCCTAACATTTCTTTCAAATAAATTTCAATCGGATCTTCTATATCAATCATAAAGACTTCAGTTCTTGCAGTCATTATCTCTTCTGCAAGTTTATCATCAAATCCCATAACACTATCGATCATCTCACGCTCAATAGGATTGATTACGCCTTGCTCTTGACCAACTTCTACCAGAGAACGAATCTCCTCAACGGTAACTTTTTCCTCCACTCCTTCATTGCTAAATCCAAATATACGCATTATGAGATTTGTTGAAAATGAAAGAAATGTAATAAAAGGATTCATAATCTTTGCAACGCGTTTAATAGGTTTGATAGCAAATTTAGCAAATTTCTCAGAATTCTGCAATGCAACTCTCTTGGGTACCAACTCTCCAAAAACTAGAGTTATATATGACAGTATAAAAGTAACACCTATAAAGGCTATATCATTTCCAAACGGAATTCCAATATTCACTAAACTCTTTCCTAATATATCTGAAATTCCAACAGCTGCTTGTGCAGATGAGAAAAAACCTGCAAAGGTTATGCCTACTTGTATTGTGGATAAAAATCTTGATGGTTCCTTGAGTAAATCCAACAACATTTCTGCTCTTTTATCGCCTTCATCAGCTTGTATGGCTAGTTTTTTCTTATCGAGTGATACTATTGCCATTTCTGATGCCGCGAAAAAAGCATTTAACAAAATTAAAATAAAGATTACAAACAATTGCCCCAAAATATTGGCTCCAGGGTCAGAATCCATTTTTTACCTCCTAGCAATTAATTACTATTATATTTTTTAATATTACTATAATAACATAAAATATCAATCATTTAAATATAACTCATAATTTTTATGTTAAATATATTACTAATGCCCGGGATGACAAAGTATTAAAAAAAGAATTTTGGCATTTCAATCTTTTTTTGTTATAATATATTCTATTATTATCTTTTGTATAGGAGGTTTTCTATTGGAATATTCTTTATTTGAATATTTATGGTTCTTTATGATTTATGCTTTTCTTGGTTGGTGTTTAGAGGTATCTTATCATGTTGTCAAATCTAAAAAATTTATAAATAGAGGGTTTTTAAATGGACCCGTATGTCCTATTTATGGTGTCGGTATGGTCATTTTAATTTTCTTTTTAACGCCATTATCAAATAATTTTTTACTATTATTTATAGGCTCGGTACTACTTACATCTATGCTGGAATTTATTACAGGGTTTGTATTGGAAAAAATATTTCATGATAAATGGTGGAATTACTCACAGGAACCCTTCAATATAAAGGGATATATCTGCCTGACCTTTTCGATAGCTTGGGGTCTAGGAGCTATATTAATCTTAAATATAGTTCACCCTATGATAACAGTTTTAGTGTCTTTCTTGCAAAATAAAATTGGTTTATTGTTGTTGATATTGGTGTCAGGATGCTTTATAGCCGACTTTATTATAACAGTCTCAGGTATCTTGGAAATAAAGAAAAAATTGAAGATTCTCGAAGAAATTGCAGAAAATCTGCAATCATACTCTGAGGATGTAGGTGAATATATTTACAAAGGCATGACCTTAGCAATCAAAACCAAGGAAAATATAAAAACAAAACTTGATGAACAGAAATTAGAAATTGAAGACAATTTTAATGATAGTAAACAAAAAATAGAAGAATTAAAAATGAAATATGAAAGTATAAAAAAAGAGAAGAGCTTCGTACACAAGCGTTTGGAAGAAGCATTCCCAAATATTAAAAAGAAACTCGATAAAATTGATCATCACAAAAACGATTAAAACAAACAAAAAAACGGTCAAGTTAGATCCAATCATCTTACTTGACCGTTTATTTTACTTAACTCTTTTTGATTTATAACCGCATCCAATATGTCTCTTGCAATTGTCACAAATTGCTTCACATTCCACAAGGGATTCCTCTATTCCGCCAATTTTATGTTCTCTTGACTTTACATCCTTAAGAATAACAATTATCTTCTCATATTCGCTATCGGATGAGGAATGAATTTCCAGTGTTATGCTTCCTTGCGCATTTCCCAATCCTCCTGCGCCTATGGGAAAACAGTCTACATCAGCTAAAGTTTTAATGGCCTCGATTTCTGTAAATAACTCTCCATATAGGGGCATCAAACCAACTGACATTCCCCAAGACAATGATTTTCCGGTTCTGCCGCTCTTTTTTATAATTTCTCTCAAGTCTCCGGGAATCATTTTTTCAATCCCAACAGGAATGATTACTTTAGCACCTTCAGTATACCACGAGCTCAAAGATTGACCTACAGCTCCGCCTCCGGGGCTGCCTGCCATAATTGCTGCATTTCCATTATTGTCAAATGCATTTGCACCGCATATTATAAGGTCTCTGTGTGTAAATTTCAAGACTTCGTCTACTATTTCATCATCTATATTTGACCATTTACCTTTATTGTATACAATTGAATGAGGTCCTTCAACCACAGTCTTCCCGGCAACAGTCCCTCGAGGAGTTATTCTGCCGCTTATCCTAAGCTCAACGTTCAATAACTTCTCTGTAATTTTAGATACCGTAGTTCCTCCTTTAAAGAGTATTTTCCCGTCTTTCATTGTGTCAATCAATATCGGATGATTTAACATTCCCAATGCAATTATTTCTTTGCCTTCCTCTACAGTTAATGTCACTTGTGCTTTTTTCATTGAATCACTCCTGCTTATATTAAGACTTTTCCATTTTCCATTACAAGTTGATCATCTAAATATAAGGTTGGTTCAATTATAATCCCATCAAGATGACAATTTGCTTTATTGATTCCCCCAAATGATACGTTAGTGCCAAAGGCTATGTGAACAGTTCCATATATTTTTTCATCTTCCAGAATTACTCCTGTAAGCCTTGCAGCAGGGTTTGTTCCGATTCCCAGCTCTCCTATTGTGGAATTATTGTCATTATCGAATAATATTTGTAGCTTATCCGAGTCTTCTCCTTCAAGCTTAACAAGTTTTCCATCTTTCAGCTCTACATAAAGGGGAGATTTTAATAGCCCTACTCCAACCATACTTCCATCGATTATCATGCTTCCGTTTGCAGAGTCTTCGACAGGTGCTATATATGCCTCTCCGGATGGGAGATTGCCTGCCTCTCCCGGATTTCTATATATTCCCGTGCTGGGAACTCCTTTTCTATTCTCTAATGACATCTGAAGAGTATGTCCATCTTTAATAATCTTAGCTGTTTTTGCTTTTGTTAGAAGTTCGGTAAATTTTAATGTAAGTGCTTCTACCTCACCATAATCAGCAGTAATTGCACCTTTTTCAAACATTTCCTTTGTTATGCCAGGCATACTTGCCAATCTGGCGCCTGCCTTGATTGCATTGATTTTAGCATTTGTATGCGTAATTGACGTAGAAGTTGGACATATGATCACATCAAAATTTTTCATAGCCTCAGCAACTACTTCCGGAGGTTCCTCTCCGCTTACCTTTCTAGGCTCCATAACCATCAAAACAGCTTCTTTACAAAGATTTTTTGCTTCATTATACAAAGACATGCCAATATCCTGTTTCTTATCATCTGTTAATATCAGTACATTTTCACTGTCTTTAACGCCCATGCAATCCTCAATTACAATTCTATTGCCAGATTTTTTACTCATAATCATCACCTCATTATCATGGATTGAGTATTTCTCCAAGAACTCTTGCTACCATGGTTCTAGCTACCACTGTAGGTACTTTAGTTCCCATAGCTACTCTATTTTTCATTTCTTGATTATATCCTATACAATCCATTACTATAATATCAATATCTTCATAATTTTTCAATCTTTCAATTGATTTAGCAAGTTCATCTTCTTCAGCATAAGGGGAAGCATTGACTACCACCACATCAACTCCCGTTTCGCTCCATTTTTTTTGACACTGAACTACCTGATCTTTATCAGGAGTAATTACAGCTAGTTTTCCCTTGCCTATAAGATTTGGCGTAACACTATGCAATATCTTCTGTGGATATAATATAGGCTTAGTGGATGAAAATATATCAGGAAATACTCCTGTACAGATAAATAAAATTGTATCTGCACCTTCAGATTCCAGCTTATCTATGCATGATTGCAATCTCGGTAAAATATGTTTTTCAGCAAATTTTACACTTCTGCCATCCTTAAGTTTTGATACTAAAACATAATCGCCTTTTTCAGGTTTAAATTTTAATATATCCTCATATGTTAATCCATCCAAAGCACCTGCTTGTATTACTTCAACATTTTCACCTAAATACGGCAACATTTCAGGGATGACATCATCCCTAGGCGATTGTCCGATTGTAATAGCTCCAAGTTTTCTTTTCACGATTAACCCTCCTATTTTCCTAGAGTTTGAATGTGATTCATACTTCCGTACAATTCATTTAATTTCTTAAATTCATCCTTATCAAAGAAATCGCAATTTCCTCTTCCAAATGATTTTGCAACCTCAAGTACGAACCTAGCAGCTTGCTCCAAATCAAATGGATGGCTTGCTCCTGTGGCACAACCGGGGACAGCAACCTCAGATGTAATGGCAACTCCGACAACAGGAGCATTTGTTGCTGTGGATGGCTGCAATATGCTGTTTAAATGATAAACATCATTTCCATAAGGCGTTATATCTTGAGTAGTTATAGGAAATACTACAGGCAATTTCCCTGTTGTAGTTTGCATGATATCCAATAAATCATCACTTACCTTTAAGATATATCCTTCTTTTACAGTTGGAGAAATAGAAAATCCTCTATGGTTAATTACTCTGTTGCCCTTAGTCGTATCAATTGATAATATGGCATCTAACTCTCCATTTACTTCTTCTTTATTTACAGTAGCCATATCAACCGGAGATCCCATAAAAGGCACCGGTTTGTGAGGCTGAGTTGGTGCATCGGGACAAATATGTGTGGATATTATAACATCTCCGTCCAAAAAATCACCTTTAGCTTGCATATCAAGTAATTTAGCTGCAACAGCTAATGCTACAATAGCCCCATCTCCATCTGAAACCATTCCTATCATTTCCGGTCTTGCACCGATGCCTCCTAATCTTCCAAGCACCCCAAGTGTAGGAGCATCCATACCTTTTGATTTTCCTTTTAGTCCCGGAATTTTTATTCTTACAAAATCCGTCTTTCCCTTTTCTCCTCTTATGGTCTTTACCTCTATATTCTTAGCACCGAGGGTCTCCATATATTCTTTCATCTTCTGACCGCTTGCTGTTGCTGTATCTACGTGTTCATATACATCTAAAATTTGTTTTAATAGCATTTTACACCTCCGTTATACATATTTTACTATTTCCTTGTTTACTATGGGTTCGATTTCCTTAAGAAGATTTAAATCATGCATTCCGGCACCTAATTTTATATTGTTCTTCTTAGTAGCTATAATTACAATATTCATGCCTTTTTTAATATCTGCAGTTGTAATAGGTTTTCCGGATTCCTCGTCGAAGGACATAATAAGATCCGGGAATGTATACAATCTCTTATCTTTATTTTCAAGTGTCATATACTCATTCCAAAATGTCATTTCAACACCATCTACTATAACCTTACCTACATCAAATCCACCCTTTGTAACAAGTTCAAATTCAGAAACCAATCCTTCTACAACAACTTCTCCGTTTAGAAAATCTACTACGGACTTTATGGCTTCTGCAGGAGATGTAGCTAATCCTTCATAGAATTTTTTGCCGGTTTCTATTGCATGACTAACGCCATTTATTGCTCCATTTTCTTTAATATATTTAGCTTTTACTACATTTCTTGCAACAGCAACTAATCCGCCGGCATGTACAGCTCCTTGTCTAACTACAGCCGAAGCCTTAAATATATCCCCGCTGATAAAGCCCTCCACTCTGTTTTTTAACTCAGGATTTCCCCCTGCATATGCTTGATAGGAAATAAATCCGGGAATATTGTTAAGCCCCATGCCTCCCATTGTTCCGGTTGGATGTGCTCTTCCGTTACACGGAGCATCTATCAATGGAATATTTAATATAGCTGACTGTATCCATCCATTGATGGTAGCTGCTCCACCATTTTCATTGGTTATGATTCCGCCAACTTTTAATCCCATATTTTCCTCCAATATTTCAACAGTTCTTACATAATCCCTAGGCTTTAAAAATTTATCTGCAGCAGCAGGTGCTCCTACGGAAGATGCGGTAACAATCAATACATCATCATCAATTTCGGATATATCCATAAGATTCAAATCTCCATAATCCAGAGCAATGTTGCCGGATGCACTTCCAAGCTCTGAGGAACCACCACCTCCGCCGCCTAGAATAGTTCCTCCTACCAATGCATATTTCAGCATCTCCTTATTAAGTTTCATGCTTACACCTCCGTTTTTTATTGTGTTTTTACACATTCATAATAAGCAATTTATTGAACGATTTAAAAATTAAATACAGGCTACTAGTAGCCTGTATTTTTTAATTATTCTCAATCAACTTATGGTAAATTTGCGGTTTACGATCTCTAAGATATGATATTTCAGTCCTAAATTTATTAACATCATCTAAATCAATAGAAAATACTTCAACCATTTCTTTATCCATAGGTAATTCACATTCAACCTTTCCCCTGGGATTACATATTTTGCTTTTCCCAAAAAGATGTAAATCATCTTCCATCCCAACTCTATTGACTCCTACCGTAAAAAGTATGTTTTCCAGTGCACGTTGAGACATATTTAAGTCCCACATATCAACATCTTGGATTCTCCATGCAGCAGGAATAAAGATTATTTCTGCACCTCCTAAACATAATGATCTCGCTGCCTCTGGAAAGCCTGAATCGTAGCATATCATTATTCCTATTTTCCCATACTTTGTATCAAATACCGGATAATCTGATCCTTCACGAAAATACAATCTATCTAACGCCCATAAATGACTTTTTGCAAAACTACCTACCTTATTTCCAATATCGTCAAAAACTATGGTTGAATTGTAAACAATCCCCGGAACCTCCCTAATTTCACCAAAAGATGCTAAGACATATAGATTATTATCTTTTGCAGCTTGAGACATATTTTCACATGTATAATCATAATATTGTATACTTAAATCTACCATCTTTTCTTTAAGAATGTCTAAATTGTAACCAGTTGCAAACAATTCAGGCAAACACACGATATTAGCCCCTTTATCAGCTGCCTCTTTTATTAATTTCACCGCTTTGGAAACATTTTCTTCTACTTTCCCTAAAGCTGACTCAAATTGAATAATTCCTATATTTACTAATCTGCTCATTTAAATCATCCTTTCTATACATTAATTTAAGAATCTTTTACTGATATTTTCATCAAGCCATAATAAATAATAGCGCTAATAAAAATTCCATTTATAGGAGGAATAAACAAATTATATTTAGTGGAAATGAAAGATACAATCGAACCTATAATCCATGAAATAAGTGCATTGAAATTAATATTTGTTCTTTTTATTAGTTTTTGCTTGTTTATAATATAATAATCAATCCACATAACTCCTGCCATAGGCGCAACTGTATTGCTTAACAAACTAAGAAAGTTTTCAAACTTAAAAATTATACCTGTAGCAGCAATTATAGTACCTATAACACCAGCTATAAGTGTTAAATTATCTCTACTTACATTCGAAAAAATATTTTTAAGTGCTAATCCCCCAGAATAAGCATTCCCAACATTTGTAGACCATGAAGCTAATAATAATATTAAAAACGCTATTGTACCAAATCCTAAATCTGCAAGTACTTGAGTTATATCCCAAGAAGGTGAATTCATTGCAAGAATCCCTGCAGCAGCTTGTTGAAATACAGAAATTATTGCAAACCCTACAACCCCGATTATTATAATATCTTTCAACCCCTTAGTGAATCTAAGTTGATCAGGTGAAATAACAGCTCCAACAATTATTAAGCCGATTACCATATTTAGACCTTCTCCGAGACTTATAGTCTCACTAGGAGTATAACTTAGAATTGAATCAAAGCTATTAATAGATGTAGCTTTAAAAACTCCCCATGCCATAAGTATAATTAATGCAGGAACAGCTACATAATTAAACTTTGCCATTGCTTTAAATCCGAAAACTGCAAAAACCATCATCAATAAGCCTAAAACAATTGTAGCAAGGGTTAGATTTATGTTTGGAAATATCTTTTGCACCGACAACCCTGCAACACCAGTTTGTATTCCAAACCATCCAAAGCTACTAATTGCTAATATACTTGAAATTATAAATTTGCCGCCTTTTTCACCAAAAACGCTTTCAGCTAATACATAGGTATTCAATCCTTCCTTAGATCCCATATATCCTTGAATTGCTAAAATAAAAACTAAAAGTATATTTCCTATAAAAGAAGTCAAAAGCATTTCTTTAAATGTCATACCTGCAATAAGAGTTCCTCCGACCATCAGCTCTGAAATAGCAATGTTACTTCCAAGCATGTTAAATAAAGGGGCTTTCCATCCTACACGTTCATTATCGGGGACTCGACTAGTTGATAATTGATTTTCCCTATCAATTGACATATTAACACCTCCAAGTTTTAAGATCATCAAAAAATTTAAAAAATTTCAAATCCCTACTATAATCTTCCTCTACTATTGATTTTATCTATTCATGAGCTTCCCCACCTTTGTTTTAGTTATTAATCTCTTTTACAAGGTAATATGATTATTTATTAAATAGTATAACAATTTACACTTTACTTAACAATCATATGAAAGCATAAAAGAAACTGATTCAATTTATGTAAGTTCATAAATCAAATCAGTTTTAAATGAATATTTCCTATTTTATTTTGATTAATTTCTTTAGTTTTAATCCCATTTGAAGTGCAAATAATCCCTCACTGTCATCTGGAGAATAACCTGTAATTTCTTCAATTCTATTGAGTCTATACCTTAAAGTCTCCACATGAATATATAATTTATCTGCAACCAAAGATTTTTTAAAATTATATTTAAAATAGGTTTCCAATGTTTCCATTAGATTGGTTCCGCATTTCTTATCATATTTTTCCAAACTTTTTATGGTTCCTTTATAATATTTCTGAATTTCACTGCTATTCTTGAGAGGATAAAGCAATTTTATAGTATCCAAAGAATTGTAAAAAATTATATCATTATCGCTAAAAAGAACTGCCAAACTTGCTTCTTCATAAAGTTTCTTA
>ENA-UOOE01000405-UOOE01000405.1-fermentation-metagenome-genome-assembly--contig:-NODE-405-length-42743-cov-37.167565_pt1 | contig 42743 bp, 38 predicted proteins | sample MGYA00245776_ERZ724021 | MGnify/ENA primary metagenome ERZ724021 (study PRJEB28704, sample SAMN03018321) | fermentation metagenome | biome: anthropogenic terrestrial biome; feature: soil; material... | reverse complement strand
GTCTGCAGGGCTACGGTAGTAACCTGAGAAATAGTTTGTCCCGACGCAATAGGTAACGGCTCATCCAAGTAAGCCAGATCGGATGTTTTTATCCCCTGATGATTGTCTGAGCTCTGTTCGGCCCTACAGAAACAATAGCAACAGGCACACCCAGCTCTTCTTCCAAAAACGAAAGATAAGCGTTAAATTCTTCGGGAAACTCGTCTTCCGACTGCATGTTCGTCATATCGGTCTTCCAACCCGCCAGTTCTACGAAAACAGGTTCAATGTTTCCTGTAATGTCGAAAGGCAAGTCTTCGGTTTCTTGTCCGTTGATGTTGTAAGCCACGCACACCTTGATGGTTTCGAAAGTATCCAGCACATCACTTTTCATCATCACCAGCTTGGTCACCCCATTGAGCATTATCGCATAGCGGAGTGCTACCAGGTCAATCCATCCGCAACGACGTGGACGTCCGGTAACGGAACCGTATTCACGACCTAGATCACGCATCTGCTGTCCGTCTTTATCGAACAGTTCTGTAGGGAAAGGGCCACTTCCCACCCGGGTGCAGTATGCCTTAAAAATCCCGAACACTTCGCCAATTTTTCGCGGAGCCACACCCAATCCGGTACAGGCGCCGGCGCAAATAGTGTTGGATGAAGTAACAAACGGATAGGAACCAAAATCAATATCAAGCATAGATCCTTGCGCACCTTCAGCAAGCACTCCCTTTCCCGATGTGAGTGACTTGTTGATAAAATGTTCCGAATCGATAACCTGGAATGATTTCAATTTCTCAACTCCGGCAAACCATTCGGTTTCAATCTTTTCCAAGTCGTACTCAAAATCGTATTGCGCCAGCATCTCTATGTGTCTTGCCGTAGCTTTTTTGTATTTCTCTTCGAAATTATTGAATAAATCTCCTACCCTCAAGCCGTTCCGACTTATTTTATCGGTGTATGTCGGCCCGATTCCCTTGCCGGTCGTCCCTATTTTTGAATCTCCTTTAGCCTGTTCCATAGCCTCGTCTAACAACCGATGGGTAGGCAGAATTAAATGAGCTTTCTTGGAAACATACAGCCGCTCGGTCAACGCATGCCCCGATGCTTCCAACGCTTCTACTTCAGCCTTGAACAGAGCCGGGTCCAGCACAACCCCATTTCCGATAATGTTGATTTTCCCGGGTTGAAAAATTCCCGAGGGAATCGATCTCAGTACATATTTCTGATTTTCAAACTCCAACGTATGACCGGCATTTGGCCCGCCCTGAAAACGAGCCACAATATCGTAATTGGGCGTTAATACATCTACAACTTTTCCTTTTCCTTCATCGCCCCACTGAAGGCCTAAAATTACATCAACTTTCATATTATTCTTTAGATTATAAGACTCAAAACTTATAGACAATAGACTTTACTTTAGATTATTTTTTGAACGAGAGAATCATTATTTGTAATTTCACAAGTTTATCGACACTCTCATGCATCAATTCAGTATCAATATATTCCAGATTTCGAGCAATAATAATTGCCGCTTCAAGCTCATAAGAAAAGCCAATCGCCATTTCCAAAAACTCGAAAAATCTTTGGTCCTGTACTTCGAAGAACCTTCTGCAATATTTAAGGGAATTGATAAGACAGGACATTGTGTAACGAAATCCATTGCTTTCTGCCGTATAATTAACTTCCTGAAATTATGCGCAATTCTTATTCTAAATATCTTTTAGTCTACAAGTCTGAATATCTTTATTATTTAGTTTCTTTATTCAGTTTTCTCAAAGCTATTTTCTTGGCGTGACTGCACTTACTGCAAATCCCGTAAATATACATACTGTAGTAACTTACGGTAAATTTTTTAATTTTTCGTTGCTGTGCCGCAGTAAACAGGTTGCCGTTTTTGGATTCCCAAACTTCACCACAGCTGGTGCAGATAATGTGATCGTGATTTTCGTTGCCGTAAGCACGTTCGTACTTCGAAATATTTCCTCCGAACTGATGTTTCACCACCAGTCCACAATCGAGCAGCAATTCAATGGTATTATAGAGTGTGGCACGGCTGACACGAAAATTCACATCTACCATGGATTTATATAACGAATCCATGTCGAAATGTCCTTTTGTGTTGTAAATATGATCGAGTATGGCAAATCTCTCCGGAGTTTTACGGTGCTTACGATCAGACAGATACTGCATGAACTCATCTTTCACCTGTTTTCTCAATTTCTGGCTGCTATCCATAGTACAAAAATATTTCTTTTTTCAATCGCTTGAAGTTATTTTTTTGATATTTTTTTAAAGATACACATTTAAATTCATTTCACCGTTTCGGAATGAACAAAAAATGCCGGATAACAGACTTCACTCTCGTTATGATATGAATCTGAAACCGTTACATAATAATAATAACCCTTTTCATCAATGGATGCTGCATACTCAAAAAAAGGTTCTCTCAATCCCGTGGCGAGGATATTTTCGGCTTTGTGTACATCTAAATCCTCCGATTCACTCCTGTAAACATTATAAGTGACTCGGTCCGCGGCATCATCGGTTTTCCAGCTAAGCAAAAGTTTTCCGTTTATATTTTCAGCAGTTAAGTCGTACGGTGCTCCAGGGATTTCATCCGAAAGCCAGGTCATTGCCGGCAGTTTTGCCGGATAACGGTAATAGTGCTCCAGGGTATTCAAGATCCCTTTTGTGTTCGACAACACATTATCTGTTCTGAAGTATGCCTGTCCGGCCGACTCGTTCTTCCTTGTGTAATCCATCTGGTTCTCGATATCCTGCCGGCTCCAGCCCAGCTCAATCATCTGATAGGTTCCCAATCCCGGAACGATAATGCGCTTGTTCCCGTTTTCCAGCCAATCGTCCACAAACGGATAAAAAAGATGGTCCTTATAATACATCATGGGATAAAGGGCATCATGCTTACCAATCTTCAACCACATGGCGGCGTCCTGAAAAACAGTTTCCAAAGCAGTCCATCCAGCCCCTGTATTCCCCAACGCCCTGTACCGCCCAAGAGGGGCACTGCTGACCTGTACCCATTTTTTTTGACTTTTCACCCAGTCGTAAGCCTTGGTCACAAACCGGGTAATGTTATCTCTACGCCATTGGTGTAACGTTTTCCCGTTACCGTAAAGCCTATACATCCCAGCATCAGGAAACTTACCCGTGTTGTCCGGATACCGGATATAATCAAAATGAATCCCGTCAATATCATAATTTGAAACGATCTCCTTTACGATGGACAAGAGATAGTCGTCGGTTTTTGGATTACCCGGATCAAGAAACCATTCGCCACGGTATTTCCGGGTTATGGATGGATTTTTTTTTGTAACCGATCTTGCACCCAAACTTCTCACATGCTTGTCTAAACCCAACGGATAGGTTACCATCCAGGCGTGCAGTTCCATACCGCGCTTATGACACTCCTCAATGACAAAAGCCAGCGGATCAAATTTGGGCTTCCCATATCCGGATGGAACAATTACCGATGCCAGCGGCTCAATTTTTGAATCATAGAACATTTCTCCTCTTGCCCGAACCTGAAATATTACGGTATTGAAATTGTGTTTTTGCAGATTATCAAGAATAGCGATCAGCTCTCTTTTTTGCACTTCCTGACTGATCCTGTTCCTTGGCCAGTCAAGTCCGTAATTTGTTGTCAACCAGACGGCCCTGACTTCAGAAGCAGGAGGATTGACAGAAAAAATTCTCATCACAACAAACAGAAAAAAGATGAGAAGCAGATGTGTTCTATTCATTAATTATAATCGTTCTAAACTTGGCGATGCAAATTTAAAACAAAAATGCAGTGCTGGTATACATTTTTCGAATGTTAACACTTTAAACCGGAAAAGCCGATCAATTCTGTGTAGAAACAGGACTTCAACACCTCGCTAAAAAGTAGCCACCTCATAAAATCATTTCACGGCTCTTTTTACGAAACTTTATCTTAATATTATTGCTAAACTTAATAATTAATTCTACTTTTGTGAAAATATAGTGTTTGCAAACAAATTATCAAACTAACAATAAGACCTATGAATCCACTGCTTTTTAATTTAAACGGATGGGAAATTCCCATTATTATCTTGGTTGTCTTAATTCTTTTCGGTGGAAAGAAAATCCCTGAATTTATGAAAGGGTTGGGAAAAGGCATCAACAGCTTCAAAAAAGGACTGAACGATATTGAAGAGGATATCAAAGCCGATCCGGCCGACAAAAAAACATCGTCCACAAGCAATCAGTAACCTAATTTTCCAGTTATTGTAAAAATCGTCTGTTCTCGGGATTAATCCACGTTTTTGTGGATTTTTTCCGAGATTAAATTCTATAATCTGTTGGTTGCATGAAAGAGAAAGAAATGTCCTTTTGGGACCATCTCGAGGAATTCCGCTGGACGTTGATACGAATTATCGGCGCAGTGCTTATTTTGGCCATTGCTGGATTCATCCTTATTCCTCGTATTTTCGACTCAATAATTCTTGCACCCAGTTCTTCCGATTTTATCACCTATCGTTTCCTGGAGAGCGCCAGCAAATACATCCCTTTCCTTCCCGATTTTTCGGCCGACTCGTTTAATGTTGAAATGTTGAACATCAACATGACCACGCAGTTTATGACCTATATTTCCACTTCTCTGGCATTTGCTGTCCTGTTGACCATCCCCTATATTTTGTTTGAACTCTGGCGCTTTATCAGCCCGGCTCTTTACGAAAACGAGACCAAAGGGGTAAAAATGGCCTTTGGATTCGGAGGAGTGATGTTCGTGATCGGCTGTCTGGTTGGCTATTTTATGGTTTTTCCATTGATCTTCAGGTTCCTCATCACTTTTGAATTGAGCGATGCCATTAAAAACACCATCTCGCTGGATTCCTACATGAACAATTTTTACACCCTCATCCTCATTATGGGTGTCGTGTTTGAGTTGCCGCTTGTTTTCTGGCTTTTATCCAGCTTGGGACTCATCTACCGGTCTTTCTTCCGCAAGTACCGCAAACATGCAGTGGTAGGTTCTATGGTGCTGGCAGCCATAATTACCCCGTCTGGCGACCCGTTTTCACTTATTATAGTCACCATACCGCTTTACATGCTTTGGGAAATAAGCGCTTTCGTGGTAAAAAAAGATCCACCGGAAGAAATTGAAGAAGAGGATCTGCCGACAGTCTTTGAGTAATTATCGGTTCAGAATCACTTTGCCAAACGGTGAAAAAGCTAATTTCATTAATTTGAAATGCTGGTTTCCGAAAGGAATACCGATAATGGTGATGTAAAACAAAACACCGAAAAACAGGTGTGTGAGCACAATGGGCAACCCACCGATAAAGAACCAGATAATATTCATAACAAGTGCCAGGCACCCCGAAGTTGTGCGATTTTGTACTGCTTTTTTATCGAAAGGCAACAATGCCATCTCCGCCAGTTTCAGCGATTGCAGGCCGAAGGGAATACCGATTATTGTAACCATCAGGCCAATACTGGCAATAACGTATTCGATGGCAATAAATATGCCTCCGAAAACAATCCAGATCACATTTCCCAGCGTCCTCATCGTACGGCAATTGCTTCAATTTCCACCATGCAGCTTTTAGGCAAGCCTTTGGCAGCTATGGCCGAACGGGCAGGAAAATCCCCGTCGAACTGCGAAGCGTACACCTCGTTCATCTCGGCAAAGTAAGCCATGTCTCCCAGGAAGACGGTAGTTTTTACGATGTTTTCCGTTGTAAGTCCGGCTTCATCCAAAATAGCCCGGATATTTTTGAAACATTGCACCGCTTGCTCTTTCACTCCTCCAGTGACCAGCTCTCCTGTTAACGGATCAATAGGGGTTTGTCCGGAAATAAAAATCATTCCCTTTGCTTCGATTGCTTGGCTGTAAGGGCCTATTGCCGCAGGAGCATGTTTTGTTGAAATTACTTTTTTCATAAAATTTAGTTTACTTAATATTGCTTTCCTTCCACTTTAATTCATCCGGTTATAATGTTGAAATATGGGTTGTATTATTAGTTAATAGTCTATTGATCTTTGTCTTACCACCTCATAAATCATCACGCCCGCCGCCACAGAAACGTTCAGTGATTGAATGCTGCCGAACTGCGGAACCTTAACCAATTCATCACACACACGCAGAATTTCGGGCGAAACGCCTTCGTCTTCCGAACCCATTAAAATGGCTACAGGGACCGACATATCTGCTACGGTATAGTTTTTTGCCGCTTTCTCAGTGGCGGCCACTACTCTTATGCCACTGTTTTTCAGGAACACAACAGCGTCTTTCAGGCTGTTTTCCCGGCATACCGGAATGATGTGTAATGCTCCGGCCGACGTTTTAATGGCATCGGCATTTACCGATACGCTTCCGCGCGCCGGAATCACTATGGCATCTACACCCGCAACTTCGCATGTGCGGGCAATAGCGCCAAAGTTACGCACATCGGTAATTCCATCAAGTACAACAATAAGCGGGTTTTTCCCTTGCTCATAAAGAAACGGAACAATCTGGTCTAGTTTCTGGTACGTAACTGCCGAGGTAAAGGCAATAACCCCCTGATGATTTTTACGGGTTATCCTGTCGATCCGCTCCAGCGGGACTTTCTGCATGGGGATTTCGCACCGGCGTAGCACCTCCTGCAGTTCTTTGAAAAGTTCACCCGACAATTCACGTTTAACAAGCACTTTGTCGATATCTTTTCCGGCTTCTGCCGCTTCAATCACGGCACGGATGCCAAAAATCATCTCTTTCTCTTTCATTTTTTATGAGTTATGTGTTACGTCTTTAAAGTTTCAACATGAGCTTCAGGCCTCCAGCATCACCTTGGCATTTTCAACAGCCTGAACAGTAACTTCCGCACCGCTAAGCATCCGGGCGATTTCCGTAACCCTTTCGTTTTTCAGCAATAAACGCACATAGGTTGCCGTAGTCTCAGCACTGTCCTCTTTGTAAACGTTGTAATGTTTTGTTCCTTTGGCTGCTATTTGCGGCAAATGGGTGATGGCGATTACTTGCATATCGTGTGCCATCTCGCGCATGATCGCACCCATTTTATCGGCTATCTCACCCGAAGTTCCCGTGTCGATTTCATCGAAAATAACCGTCGGCAGTGTCGTTGCCCCGGCGATCATCGATTTCAGGCAAAGCATCAGTCGAGAGATTTCTCCGCCGGATGCAATCTGGGAAACGGGCAGCAACGGTGTGTTTTTATTGGCCGAAAACAGAAAGCTCACAGCATCTTTGCCGTTAGAATCGGGATTGTTTTTGGTGGTAATATCGCATATGAACCTCGCGTTAGGCATTCCCAGATAAACAAGCATTTCCGTGAGTTGCTTTTCTACCGGCTGCGTAGCCGATTTTCTCCTTTCACTCAGCACTTCTGCTTTTTGCAACAACAGCCGTTGTTTTTCAGACACCTCTTTTTCGAGTTGTTCTATTTGTTCGTCCAGCGACAGGATGTTTTGCAACTTTTCATCCAACTGTTTCTGTATCTCCTGCAGTTCCTCAACCGATTTTACCGAATGCCTCTTCTGTAAATCGTAAATCACACTTAACCGCTCCTCCACCTGTTGTTGCCGCTCGGCATTGAAATCTGTTTCTTCGAAATGCTTCCCGGCTTCAATCCGGACCTCTTTTAAATCAATATAGGCCGACTCCACCCGTTGCTCCAATTCGGCAGCTTTCGGAAAAACATGCTGAATACTTTTCAACGCGTCGGTTACCGATTTTAATTTTTGTTCAACAGCACCACCTTCACCCGAAAGTGCATCTACTACCGCAAAAAGCGAAGCCTTAATTTCCTCGGCATGCGTTATGGTTTCCAGCTCGGCTTCCAGTTCGCCCTGTTCTCCTGCCTGTAGTTTTGCACCAGCCAATGCATCGAACTGGAATTGAAAATAATTTTCCTCTTCCTTGTTTTTTTGCGATTGCTTCTGCAGTTCGAGCAACAGTTTCCGGCTCGCCTGATATTCCTTGAATACTTTTTGGTATGCCTCCTTCTCCGCTTTTGTACGGGCAAGAATATCCAACACGTTTAACTGAAAAAAGTTGTCGTTTAACGACAGGTTCTGATGCTGCGAATGAATATCTATCAACCTATCACCTAAGTCTTTCAGGTCATTCAGGTAAACAGGAGAATCGTTAACGAAAGCCCGCGACTTTCCGTTCGTCCAAATTTCGCGGCGCAGGATACATTCATCGGGATTATATTCCCAATCCCGCTCTTCAAAAAAATCTTGCAAATCATACCTTGAAAAATCAAAAATGCCTTCGATGGTACATTTCTGCTCGTTTTGCTTGATATAACGATTATCAGCACGTTGTCCCAAAATCAGCGAAAGCGCACCCAGTATAATGGATTTTCCAGCTCCGGTTTCTCCGGTAATAACCGAAAAGCCCTTATCAAAATCGATATGAAGCGAATCTATCAGCGCATAATGTTGTATTGCAAGCGATTTCAGCATAAATTTCCTAGCGGTTTGTTCGTTGTAATCTTTCCAAAGCGGCTGTCTGCGTCGGATAAATATTCCGGAGCGTTTCATACGCCGCTCGCTTTTCATGCACCGGCATGTCAGTAACGACATTTACCAGCTCGTCCAGTTTGGCATTGCCAAAAAGCGTTACCAAAACAGAGTTGGAACGGCGGTCATATATCGAAGAGATTACGGGCAGCGAAGTTACAACTTTTTGACGACCTTTTTCACGGTTTGCCGCCATTTCATCCAATCCTGCCCGGTGGTAATCATACCACATCCGCCGGTAATCTTCAAATACGGGTTCGTTGAAAGCAACAGCAATGGCATACTTGCTCCGTTCACTTCCAAATGCTTCCCATCCGCTCCAGTTGTTGGATTGAACGTTGCTGGCGATAATTTGCATCTGGCGGAAACAATCCGTGCCTCCCAGAGGCGACGTCGAATCATAATCGAGTCCGAGAATAAGGTAGACATAAAAGGCGATGGTGGCAACCAGGTTGTTGGGAATATTGTCGGGATTGAACTCCAACGACTGATATTCCATGTAATCGAACAAAAAGGAAGGCTCACGATAATTCAGTAACGGCGTCTTGTATGATGCACCGGGAACAGGCCTTCGTGCCTGAACCTGCAGCTCTCCCTTAAACGACGAAGGAGATGACATCTCATTGACGACGAGGGTAAACGAACAATCAATCTTTCCATGTGCCGGAGGATGCGTATCCGTCCATTTTCCATCGTTTATAAATATCCTCAACTGCTCTTCGAGTGTATTAAACAACTGCCGGTTACCCTGTATCCGGGAACTGTTGACAGAGACAGTGGCATTGAGATTCTGGGCCATCGTACAACCAACAGCTATAAACCAGAAAATAACAGAAAAAACGGCATTCTTCATAAACTTATGCCTGACGGTGGCTCCTTTTTTTGATATTATTTTCAATTACATCGAACGGTAAAACTGCAATTCGTTCCGCAAACTATCTATTTCATCTTGAAGCAATTTCACCCGGACAAGCATATGATACAGCGCCTCAATACCTTCCGCGTTAATATCCATCTCATTGTGCCAGCGGACAAATTGTTCCAGTTCTTCCAGCTCGTCGTATTCCACAAACCGGGAGTCACCGGAATCCAACAAGCGAATTAACCCCAGTTCGCCCAGTGAATCGAGAAACGATCCTTCTACTTCATAAATACGGATGCATTCGCTGTATAAAATTCTTTTTTCGTTCATCGTTGGTTCAGTTTAGATAATTCGACAAACAACTCCTGCTCTTTTGACGAGAGGTTTTTGGGTACCTCTACTTTCATTGTCACGATAAGGTCGCCGAACTGATCATCTTTTTTATATACAGGAAAACCTTTGCCTTTCAAGCGAACCTTCGCTTCAGGCTGTGTGCCAGGCTTTACTTTCATTTTCACCTGTCCGTCAAGCGTATTTACGGTCATTTCTCCACCGAGAACGGCCGTGTATAACCCAACATGAACCGACGTGTATAGATCGTTGCCAAGCCGCTTGAATTCCGGGTCGTCTTCAATAACGAACGTAATGTATAAATCTCCGTTAGGCCCACCGTTTACTCCCGGCTGGCCATATCCGGCAAGCTTTATCTTTTGTCCATCTGTAACCCCTGCAGGAATAGTTATACGTATATTTTTCCCGTCAAGGTTAAGCGTTTGCTGATGGGTATACATGGCTTGGCGGAGCGATAACCGCAACTCTGCCTGATAGTCTCCCCCCTTGTACTTTCTATTCGTACGCCTGGTTTCCCTTTGTGTAAAACCACCGCCAAACATCGAATGAAAAAACTCAGAAAAATCGGTATCCGAAAAATCACCTTCGGTGTAGAAAGTTTGCTCCCCCTGTTGTCCACCCCATTGATGCTGTTGCTGTTGATATTGCTGCTGCGCTTTTTCGTATTCCTCGCCGTGTTTCCAGTTTTCTCCGTATTTATCGTATTTTGCCCGTTTTTCAGGGTCGCTCAACACTTCGTTCGCTTCGTTGAGTTGCTGAAATTTCCTATGCGCCTCCTTATCGTTTGGATTCAAATCCGGATGCAGCTTACGCGCCTTTTGCCGGTAGGCTTTTTTAATGTCATCGGCCGACGCATTTTTACTTACGCCCAAAATATTGTAGTAATCAATATATGCCATTTTTAAAATTATTATGATACAAATATAGCAAAAAATGCGCCTTTATTACTGCTCCTTCACACGAAAATATAACGATCAAAATAATCCAAAGGATGAGCCGGTCACCCTAAATTCTGTCCGCCGGTTAATCTGGTCTGCAATCTCCTGTTGCTCGGGTGCCAGCTTTTCGATAAATGCCTCATCCAGCCTATCCCCTTCTTTCAGGAAACCGTATTTTTCCGCGATGGTTGCAGAAACCGTTTTAGGTTGTGTTTTCCCAAAACCTGCCGCCGATAATCGCCGCTCATCCACTCCCTTGCCGATAAGGTACCGTACCACTGACTGTGCGCGGCGTAACGAAAGGTCCTGATTGTATCCTTCGGCCCCTTTCCTGTCGGTATGCGCGGAAAGTTCGATGGTTACTGACGGATTGTCATTTAACAATCCTATAAGTCCGTCCAGTTCTTTTTTTGACTCGGGACGCAACTCCGCTTTATCAAAATCGAAGAATATATTTTCGAGGATAACAGGCCTGTTGTAAGGAATCATTTCAAAATCCACGAAATAAACCGTATCTTTTTCCTCAACGAATGTACTCAGCGTTTTCTTCCTATTCAGGAATCCCTCTGCACGGGCCATAAAAAGATAATTCACACCCTTGTCCGCACGGAAACGGTAGGTTCCGTCTTGTCCGGTAATGTATTCGTGCCGGAAACCGTTATCGCCAACAACCGACACTTTAACGTTGGGAATGAAGTTGTCTTCCGTATCCACGGCTAGACCCTCCACAAATATCTCGACATCCGGGCATTCGAACGAATAGATATGGTCGTGCCCGCGTGCATCGTTACGGTTTGAACTGAAAAACCCGCGGAGTTTCCCTTTCTCGAAAGTGATGCCAAAATCGTCCATCGACGAATTAAGGGGAAAATCCATGTGCTGGACCCTCCACCGATTGGTGCTGCCGTGCAAGCTGGCTTCATACAAGTCCAGTCCTCCCATCCCCGGGTGTCCGTCAGACGAGAAGTACAACGTCGTGTCGTTTTTAATGTACGGAAACATTTCATCGCCCGGCGTGTTTACCTCCGGACCCAGGTTTTCCGTAAATAGAACGATGAGGCCATCCATCCTGGCCCGCCAGATATCTTTTCCGCCATATCCTCCAGGCATGTCGGAAACAAAATAGAGATAATCGCCCGACGGAGAAACGGAAGGATGTGCGAAAACCGAAAGCGTGTCGCCGGCAGATACAGTCAATTCCTGTCCGGCATTCCAGCTTCCGCTACCGCGTCGTGAACAGTATATCTTGGGAGTGGTTGCCCGGTGAGAATAAACGGGAGAGAAGGTATAGAAAAGGTAATTGCCATCTGCGGAAACCGAGGGTGTCCCTTCATCGAACCGGGTATTGATTTCCGACTCCAAAATCTCCGGCTTCATCCAGCCGCCCTTATCGTTTCTGGTGACAATGAAAATATCGTTGTTCTTCATCCCCGTGATGTTACTGATCGAATCACCCCGAGCATCCTCGCGCGAAGAGGTGATATAAAGCACGGCATCGTCTTTAGCAAACGCCGGACTGAACTCTCCGCGGTTCGAGTTGAACAGGTCCATCCGTTTTACTACATAACGCGACGGCGTTTTCTTTTTCTCCACCGCATCCTTCACCCCCTGCAATCCACTTATTCCCAATAAATTTACCGGATCCAGAGCCAGAAAATCTTCGTAAGCCTTTTGTGCCTGTAGGTATCTTCCTTCTTTGTGCAACATTTGCGCATACCGCAAATAAACCAGCGTATCGGGATACTTGTACCGGATGGCATTGGCATACGCGTTAGCCGAACGGGAAGCAACATTCATTCGGCGATAGGCCTCCGCCATTTCGTAAGCTACCACTCCGCGCAGCGGATGCTGATCAGGCTTAATGTTCCTGTACACTTTCCGATAGGTTTCAGAAGCCACAAAATACTCTCCCCGAATGTATTGTGCACGGGCATCGCTCAGTTTTGCCGAGCGGCACGAAACCAGTAATAGCACCCCCAAGAGGCATAAAGGGTATATTTTTCGAGTTAGTTCCAAATCCGGTTGTTTTCCTTAATAACTCGTTTTTGACGGAAATATTGTGTGAAAACCGTGGGGACTATTCCGTTGCCGGAAGGTTATATACTCCTTTTACTAAAACCTGTTGTGAGGGAAGCGGCGTTTTTATCTCCACCATGTTGTTGGATGTCAACCCAGTGGTGACGGAGACGGATTTAAGGTATATATTATCTCCCGATTTCTTTTCAAGCAAATAAATCCGGTACGTTCCGTCCGCCAACGCTTCAAGGGCATCCCCGGGAATCCCTTTTGCCGTATATTCTTTCACACTCACCTCTGCCTCAACATACATGTTGTTTACAAAACCGCTGTTAATCGATTCTATTTGCGCTGTACACACAATGGTTTTCTTTTCCGGATCGATAGATTTCCCTGTTCTGGTCAGTTTCGCACTGAACTTCTCGGACGGATTACTGGAGTTATAAAACCGGATATTTTGACCGACAGCCAATTGTGCGATATCCTTCTCGTATACATCCAGTTGAAGATAGAACTGATTGGCATTGACAATGGTCATCAGCATTTTTTCAGGCGTAACGTATTCTCCGATCATACTGTTGACCTGCGTAATATATCCGTCAATAGGCGAACGGACTTCGAGTATCCGATAAAAATCCCCTTTTTCTATTTGCGCCGGATCTACGTTAAGCAGACTCAACCGATGTTTCATCCCGTTGTATTGTGCCAACAAACTGTTGTAAGCACTTTCGGCAGCGATGAAATCTTTACGGGCTGCGATGCTGTCCCTATAAAGCGTTTGCAATCGTTCGTAAGCCTTTTTTGCTTCGTTGAACTGATTGCTTACCGTAGCAAAATCCTGCTGCAGCACAATAAAATCGTTACTTTCGACAGTGCAAAGCACACTTCCCGCAGAGACAAAATCACCCAACTCACGGGAAATAATCCTTATCGTCCCCGGAATTCGGCTGGTAACCTGGGCCTGCCCTCTTACCGATGAGATGACATGCCCGTTCACCTTCACACTTTCGTGGAATTGCGCTTCCTGCAATTCACCAAATTCCATTTGCATCGCTTCAAACTGGCGGTTGGAAATTGCTACCAACGCAGAATCTCCGGTAGAATCTCCGGCTTCGCTACCCGACTTTTTGTTACCGCAACCCAAAAGAGCTACGGAAACCAAAACTCCCCAAAAGAAATGTTTATAAAATCGCATCTTGCTGTCTTTTTACGTTTTTCTTACCTCTTGCCCTTTATCCGCCGGTTCACTCAACTATCAAGTAATTGAGCGCAATTACCGTCTGGTTGTATTTCGCCAGGTTGTCTAAATAATCCAACCTCAATTGCGTAGCATTTTCCAGGCTCTGTATATAACGGAAGAAGTCAATCTCCCCTATTTCGTAACTTGACGTGGCAAATTTAATCAGTTCATCACTGATCTGCTTTCCCGACGTTTGGTAGTAATCAATATTCTGACGGTATTTTTCGAGTTCGTTGCGCAGTTGTTCATACGTAGAGTTGTACCGCACCTCATACTGCTGCCTGGAGTAACCGGCCATCATAACGCTGTGTTTTTGCGAAGCGACCCTGGCTTTCTGTTCTCCAAAGAACAGCGGGACAGAAATTCCAACCTGCCAGCCCCAATAACTTTTCGCGTTTGCGAACCGGTTCGTTCCGTTAAAAACCTCGACGCTAATATCGGGCAGCCACAAATTTCTCTCAACATCCAGTAAGGCACGCTCGTAGCTGAGTTGTTCATTGGCCAGTTTGAGCCCGGCATTGTTCTGGATGTCCTTGTTCAACAAAACCGGCTCCAGTTCCTGAAGTGGAACCCGGATATCTTCTTTGGGCTGTAAAAACAAGCTTAACTGCCGGTAAGCGATCTGCAGGTCGGCGTCAATTTGTTTTTGCTGAATATCAACCTGTTGTTGTTTAGCAGTTGCATTCAGTTTTTCCAGGTACGCAATTTCACCTTGCTTGTATTGCGCATCAGCCGATCGTGAAAACTTGCGGTAAATATCGGCGATAAAACGATACTGTTGTTGTTTGTTTTGCAGATATATCACTTGATAATACGCTTGCGTTATGTTCTTACTGAGCCTTTGTCGTTCAAGTTCATAAGCTGCTTGTGAAACCGAAACCCCTGCCCGGTTGGCCTTGTATTGCGCGGCATAAACGGTAGGGAAATTTATTTCCTGCGATACCCCGACCACATACAGCGGATGATTGTTTTCGGCAATGTTATTGGCATCCCTGCCGTAATACACCCCGGTTTTCCCTATATTCAAAGCTGTGGGGACAAACGCCTTGCTCCGCTGTACCTGCAATTCGAAAGTTTTCAGTTGCCGGTTGTTGGCTATTCCGGTTGCGATGGCTTCCTCCAGCGAAAGTTCACTCGATTGGGAAAAAGCTGTAACAGAAACTGTCATCAAAACCGGGACAAGCCAAAACTTCGCTTTCGTCACATTTCTTTTCCTTGAACGGTTTTTTCTCCCTCTGCGCTCGTCATTCATAAAATATCCGTAAAGCAGCGGCAAGACAATCATCGTAAGGAAAGTGGAAGTAGCTAACCCACCAATAACAACCGTGGCCAGCGGGCGTTGAACTTCCGCTCCTGCCGATGTGGAAATAGCCATAGGCAGGAATCCCATCGCAGCAGAAGCCGCTGTAAGAACAACGGGTCGAAGCCTGTCGACAGAGCCTTGTACAATAATGTCGTGCATTTTCATTCCTCCGTTTTTATGGCGCAACTCTTTAAAGTGTTCAATTAAAACAATTCCGTTCAGCACAGCCACACCAAACAACGCAATAAACCCTACCCCGGCCGAGATGCTGAACGGCATTCCCCTTAACCAGAGCAGGAATATACCTCCGACAATGGAAAGCGGAATGGCAGAAAAAATTATTATCGTTTCTTTCAACGAATTGAAAGCGAAGTTCAACAATAAAAATATAAGTGCAAGGGCGATAGGCACAATAATCATCAACCGGGTAGATGCATTCTTAAGGTTCTGATACTGGCCTCCATAAACCACATAATACCCCGATTGCAAATCTACGTTCTCCTGCACTTTTTGCTGAATATCCTGCACCACCGATTGCAAGTCACGGTTTCGCACATTCACACTCACCACCACCCGCCGCCGGGTATTGTCACGCGAAATTTTTGCTGGACCGGAAGAGTATTCAATTTGAGCCAACTCACTTAACCGTATCTGGTTTCCATCGGGAAGATTCACATACATCTGCCTTATGTTATCAATATCCTGGCGGAAATCTTCCAAAAAACGAACAACCAGATCAAATCTGCGCTCCCGCTCGAAAACCGTCCCCGAAATTTGTCCGCCGAAAGCCATCGACAGGTATTGGTTGAGCGATTCTATGGAAACGCCGTAGTACGCCAGTTTTTCGCGATTGTACGTTACCCTCATTTGTGGTAAGCCTACCGTTTTCTCAACAATAACATCGGCAGCTCCTTCTACCATACGGGCCTGTGCTGCAATCTCCACGGCCTTTTCCGCCAGGTAATCCAAATCTTCACCGAAAATTTTCACAGCAATATCTGAGCGCACTCCAGTAACCAACTCATTGAATCTCATCTCTATGGGTTGTGTAAACTCGTATTCGATACCCGGAAAAACCGAAAGGGCCTCTTTAAACTTATCGGCAAGCTCTTCTTTACTCCCGGCGTTCTTCCACTCTTTCTTCGGACGGAGCTTGATGATCATGTCAATCTCTTCCATCGACATCGGATCGGTGGGAACCTCTGCAGCACCTATACGGCTCACCACCTGGTCGACTTCCACAAAATCCTTTTTTAAGATCGCCTCCATTTGCGTAGTCATCTCGATGGTTTTCCTCAATGACGTCCCTGTTTTCAGCACCGGCTGAATCACAAAGTCACCTTCATCAAGCGTAGGCGTAAATTCTGCCCCAAGCTTACCAAAAAGAAGCAAGGCAACCGTCAGCATAACCAAAGCACCGATAACGATCATCCTTTTATGTCCACACGCCCATTCAATGGACGGTCTGTATGTTTTGTAAGCCAGCCGCATTACCCGGGAGACATTCTTTTCTCCGTTTTTCCCCGGTTTCATAAACAGGGCTGATGCCACAGGCAGCCATGTCATCCCCAATAGAGAAGCCCCAATAACGGCAAAACAAAACGTGAGTGCCATCGGACGGAACATTTTCCCTTCCACTCCCGTTAACGAAATAATCGGCACAAAAACAATCAGGATAATGATTTGTCCGAAAATAGCGGAGTTCATCATTTTGGATGCGCCATTGATCGTAATCTCATCGATGTAGTCTTTTCTTTCCTGCCCGTGCAGCCTATTTGCATCATCATAGTGGTTATTGAGACTAAGCGCAATAAACTCGGCTATGATCACCCCACCGTCAATAATAATCCCGAAGTCGAGTGCGCCCAGGCTCATCAGGTTAGCATCAATACCGAAAATGTACATCAACGACAACGTAAAAAGTAACGACAAGGGGATGATGGAGGCGATAATCATCGCAGTACGAAGGTTTCCCAGGATAAGCAAAACCACCAGGATTACAATAACGCATCCGAACAGCAGGTTTTCGAAGACGGTCATCGTAGTGCGTCCGATAAGCTCGCTCCGATCAACAATGGGATTGATAAAAATCCCTTCCGGAAGAGTTTCTTGTACTTCTGCCACCCTTTTGTGTACAGCTTTAATTACTTTTTTTGAATCGGCGTTTTTGAGCATCATAATCTGGCCCATAACCTTTTCGCCCTCGCCGTTGGCAGTAATGGCTCCAAAACGGTTCGCATGTCCGAACTGCACTACGGCAATATCGCCGATCAGTACCGGTATTCCGTTTCTGTTCTTCACCACAATACTCCGGATGTCTTCCAGCGATTTTATAGCTCCATCGCCACGTATAAAATAACTTTGGTTGTTTTTTTCGATGTATGAGCCGCCGGTTATGTTGTTGTTCTTATCGATGGCATCAAAGACCTCCATCAACGTAATTCCCTGACTACGTATCAACTCCGGATTAACGGCAATCTCGTATTGTTTGAGAAATCCTCCCCATGTATTCACTTCCACTACTCCGGGAATTCCCGACAGTTGTCTTTTCACAATCCAGTCCTGAATGGTCCGCAGGTCGGTTATGGAATAACGGTTTTCATAACCCGGTTTTTCATCGAGAATGTATTGGTAAATCTCGCCCAGGCCAGTAGTAACCGGCCCCATAACAGGTGTACCAAAGCCCTGGGGAATATTTTCAGACGCTTCCGATATTTTTTCGGCAATCAGTTGTCTCGGTAGGTAAGTACCTAACTTTTCATCGAAAACAATGGTGACTACCGATAATCCAAATTTCGATACGGAACGTATCTCCTTCACACCCGGCAGGTTTGCCATGGCTAACTCCACAGGCATAGTGATGTATTGCTCCACATCTTGCGTCGCAAGGTTGGCTGATGTGGTAATTACCTGTACCTGATTGTTGGTAATGTCAGGAACCGCGCCTACGGAAAGATTGGCTAATGCAAATATTCCGAAACCAATAATCGTAATTGTGAAAAGTATGATTATCAGCTTGTGCCTGACACTAAACCGAATTATCTTGTTTAACATAAACGCATGAAAAAGTTTTCATATAATGTTCTGAAAGCTACACAAATGAACAAAAAAATGCAAGATAAATCAAATCTTATTTATCCAGTATTTTAATTTTTTCTTGTTCTAAATAAGCAAGTCACGCAAAAGCCACTTATCTATCAAAAAATAAACGGCTTAAAATTCAGACGTAGCATAAACCTTTAAAGTTTTCTCCCTACTCACTGAACAATAAAAATTCAAGTTTTATTTGGTGATTGCAGCAAAATAACACTATCTTTGTACGACATCATCGTAGCTTTCCCAAAAGGGAAAAACCACAACGTACTCATTTTTAAATTGTAACCTATGAAAAAAATTACCTCATTCGCAATTATTGTCTTAATCGCTACTATTTCCACGAGCGTATTCTCTCAGAACAGTGATCTGAAGTATAAGACAGTTCCCAATGATCCGATCAGTGCACGTATTTACACCCTGGATAACGGGTTGAAAGTTTACATGAGCGTGAATCCTGAAACCCCCCGTATACAAACCTATATTGCCGTACGAGTGGGAGGGAAAAACGATCCGGCAGAAACCACCGGCCTTGCTCATTATTTCGAACACCTGATGTTTAAGGGCACAAAAAAATTCGGCACCCAGGATTACGCGCAGGAAGAGCCGATGCTAAAAGAGATTGAAGGCCTCTTCGAGAAATACCGGAATACAGAAGACGATACCCAAAGAAGAGCCATTTACAAGGAAATTGACAGTATCTCCTACGCCGCATCCAAGCTAGCCATCCCCAACGAGTACGACAAACTGATGAAGACTATCGGGGCAACAGGGACAAACGCCTATACGGGTTTTGACATGACGGTTTATACGGAAAATATACCGTCGAATCAAATCGAAAATTGGGCAAGAATACAATCGGACCGTTTTCAAAACAATGTGATTCGTGGTTTTCACACAGAACTGGAAACGGTTTATGAGGAGAAAAACATGTCACTCACCCGCGACAGCCGGAAAGTGTACGAAAAAGTGCTTGCCTCACTGTTCCCTCACCACCCGTACGGTAAACAGACCGTGCTCGGCACACAAGAACACCTGAAGAATCCGTCAATCATAAACATTAAAAACTACTACAAGACCTACTACGTTCCGAACAACATGGCTATCTGCGTTGCCGGAGATTTTGATCCTGATGAAATGATCAAGATTATCGATACCTATTTCGGAGAGATGAAACCTAATCCCAGCCTGCCAGTTATAGAACCATCTGCCGGGCAACCTATAACAAAGCCGGTTGAAACGGATGTGTTGGGGCAGGAAGCCGAAAACGTGACCCTCGGCTGGCGAATGGGTGGATGGGCCACACCCGACAAAGATATGCTCGATATCATCAGCCTAATTATGAATAACGGAAAAGCCGGATTAATCGACCTGAACCTGCTGCAGCAGCAAAAAGTGCTTTCTGCATATTCGGGTGCCTACAGCATGGCAGACCACTGCGCTTTTGTTATGAATGCCACGCCCAAGAAAGGACAGACACTTGAGCAGGTAAGAGATTTGTTGCTGGGAGAAGTGGAAAAACTGAAAAAAGGTGATTTTCCCCAGGAACTGATAACTGCATCTATCAACAACATGAAGCTGAGCGAGATGTATCGAATAGAGAGCAATGGAGGACGGGCTAACTGGTTTGTAAACTCATTCATCAACGGGACGGAGTGGGCCAACGAAGTAACCCGGATCGATCGTATCGCAAAAATCACTAAAAAACAGATCGTGGATTTTGCCAACGAAAAATTTCGCAACAATTATGCCGTAATCTATAAACGCGAAGGAAAAGATCCCACGGAGTTAAAGATCGACAAACCACAAATCACGCCCATTGCCACCAATCGTGATGCGGTAAGCACATTCGTAAAAGAAATTCAGGACGCTAGGGTCACACCCATTGAACCTGTGTTTCTCGACTTCGATAAGGACATGAAAATACTGACTGCCAAATCAAAGATCCCCGTGCTCTACAAGCAGAATGTAACCAACGGCATTTTCAGCCTGATTTATGTGTTCGACATGGGAAATAACCACGATAAAGCCCTGGGTACGGCTTTCGATTATTTAAAATACCTGGGCACATCCACAAAATCACCGGAAGAGATCAAAGCCAATTTTTACAGTCTGGCTTGCTCGTTCAACGTTTTTCCGGGGACAGAAAGGGTATATGTTTTGCTCGATGGCCTGGCAGAAAACATGAGCAAGGCTCTTGCGCTTTTCGAAGAGCTGCTGGCCGATCCGCAAGTAAATAAAGAAGCATTCGCCAACCTGTCGGCAGATATCCTGAAGAAACGCGGCGATGCTAAACTCAACCAAGGGGCTAATTTCAGCAAATTAACCCAGTATGCGTCCTGGGGAGCGGACTCTCCCGATAACAATATATTGTCGGAAGCAGAATTGAAATCGATGGATCCGCAGCAACTGACCACACGCATCAAAAGCCTCAACGGTTTTGAGCACCGGATTATGTATTATGGTCCTGAAAACGAAAAAGAACTGCTATCCACACTTAACTCGTTACACAATGTCCCGGCAAAGTTAAAACCGGTACCCGAAACCGACCGGTTCAAACAAGTAGAAACCAACGAGAACAAAGTGCTTTTAGCCGAATACGATGCAAAACAGATTTACCTGGGAATGGTTTCCAACGACGGCCGGTCGTTTGATCCGAAAGTCGAAGCTATGCGTGAATTATACAACGAATATTTTGGCGGAAGCATGAATGCGATCGTGTTTCAGGAAATGCGCGAAGCGCGCGGACTGGCTTATTCGGCAAATGCGTACCTGAATGCTCCGACGAAATTGAAATACCCCTACACGATGCGAACGTTTATTGCTACTCAAAACGATAAAATGGACGATGCACTACAGGCGTTCCACCTTATTCTGAAAGAGATGCCGTTATCGGAAAATGCGTTTAACCTGGCCAAAGAAGGCTTGATTACCCGTTTGCGCACCAACAGGATTATCAAGGAAGATGTGCTGTGGAACTACATTTATGCACAGGACCTGGGCTTGAAAGTGGACAGGCGAAAAGAGATTTTCGAAAAAGTACCGTCTATGACACTGTCCGACATAAAGGCATTCCAGGAAGAATGGGTAAAAAAACGCACGTACACCTATTATATATTGGGTAAAGAAGCGGATTTAGACCTGAAAGCGCTCGAGAAATACGGGCCTATCCAAAAGGTTTCGCAGGAAGAGCTGTTCGGGTATTAGGATAAAGCATTTAGGGCGCCAAATGGCGCCCTAAATGGTTTTACTGATGTTCCAACCGTAGCAAATCGTTCACCGTTTTTACCGGATTAAAGGTACTGACGGGCACCTCTACGAAAATGGTGTTCCAGTCGCTCATGGCACCGTTCCACAAGCCGGGAAGCTCCAGGGCCTTCAGTTCTTTTCCGTTTTTGGATTTTTGCGAAATAAATCCGGTGTTCTTATCCACGAATTGGGTCAAATCGAACTTGTTGTTTTTATAGCACTTCACGCCACATACCAAATCCACGGGATTGAAATGCGACCCGTGCTTGAAAGCATCCACAGCCCTGGCATCGTTTATATCGATTTGGGAACTTTCCAGAATCTGCAAAGAAGCGGTTCCGTCAGGATTTTCAACAATAAACGGACCACCGCCCGGCTCACCCTCGTTCTTCACCATGCCGCATACCCGAAATGGACGATCAAGTTTAGCAATCAGGTAGTCCCTCAACTCTTCTTCATCGGCAAAAGATTTGTTGGAAGAAGCTATACAAAGTTCGTTCTCGGTAAACTTCAAAATTTCCTGCAACTTTCCGTTGCTACATTTTCCCGAAGTCAACTCTCCAAGGTAGCCAAACGCCCGTTGCTGCATCTTCACCAACACTCCACCCAAAAGTTGTTTATATAAGGCTTCGCTTTCTTTTAACCGGTCTGGAACAACATTATCGATGTTTTTAATGAATATAAAATCGGAATCGATGTCATTCAGGTTTTCGATCAGCGCACCGTGTCCCCCGGGACGGAAAAGCAACGATCCGCCCTCATCGCGGAATGGATTATTCTCCATATCCACGGCAAGGGTATCGGTGCTAGGCTTTTGAACGCTGTATGAGACTCTGAATTTAGCACCGAGTTTTAATTCGTACCCCAACCTCCGGGCAGCGACCAACAATTCAAACAACTCTTTATGCTCTTCCGAAACTGTAAAATGAATATTCACCACACCGTTTTTATCTTTTGCGTACAAGGTACCTTCGGTCATCTGTTCACCCACCGGTGTTCTATTTCCTTCTTCGTAACTGTGAAACAAAAGCAACCCTTTGGGCAGGTTCCCGTAATTCAATCCGTCAGGAAAGAGCAAGGCTCTCACCACTTGTTTGTACTTGCCCAAATCAATAAGTTCCGGAACTGTTTTTCCAAAATTGTTCCTGCAGGTTTCGTTGAGCGCATCGTAAAAGGCAAACTTCCCTATATTGTTGAAAAATGTTTTAACAAAAGCAGTTTCAGGCACATCATTACCATCATCTAAAAAGGTAAACAAGTCTTTAAACATACGGCTTGCAGCACCCGATGCGGGTACAAACTTGGTGACTTTTTTACCCGCATCCAAAGAATCACGCCAAGCCATCCGATATTCCTCCTCGTCGGCTTTAGATACACGCAAAATCCCTTTTTCAACCGATGCAACACTCAGTATTTTCAGAAAAGGGAAGCCTTTCTTCAACCAATTCAACTGAGCATCAATTTGCTGTTGTGAAATATTTTTTTTCCGTAACAACGCTAAATCTTCCTTTGTAAACATACTGTCTTATATTGTGTTGAAAATTATTTTCGATTTTAAATCTTTCACAGAAACACTTCAAAGGTAACGAAAAACTTTAAATACATATCCACACGTCTGTTAAAATATTACCGACAATCTGTCAGTTTCTTTTCAAATATCGTTTTTTGGCATAAGATTTGAAAATGATTAAAAAGAAGCTATGGATCAGAAATTAATCAATTAAATACATATATATAAATTATGGGAAAAATAATAGGAATAGACTTAGGAACCACAAACTCTTGCGTTTCGGTGATGGAAGGCAACGAGCCTGTTGTAATCCCTAACAATGAAGGAAAACGTACCACACCATCGGTTGTGGCTTTTGTCGAAAACGGAGAACGAAAGGTGGGCGACCCGGCAAAACGTCAGGCAATAACCAACCCCAAACACACCGTTTACTCCATAAAAACGTTTATGGGTGAAACATTCGACCAGGTGCAAAAAGAAATCGGACGCGTTCCCTACAAAGTAGTTAGAGGCGACAATAATACCCCACGTGTAGACATTAACGGACAATTGTATTCTCCGCAGGAAATTTCAGCAATCGTGCTTCAGAAAATGAAACAAACAGCTGAGGATTATCTCGGACAATCCGTTTCAGAAGCCGTAATCACCGTGCCCGCATATTTTAGCGATGCGCAACGTCAGGCTACCAAAGAAGCCGGAGAGATTGCGGGGTTAACCGTACGCCGCATTGTAAACGAGCCTACGGCTGCCGCCCTGGCTTACGGTCTGGACAAACAGCACAAGGACTCTAAAATTGCCGTGTTCGACCTGGGAGGCGGCACGTTCGACATTTCGATCCTGGAATTGGGTGACGGTGTTTTCGAGGTGAAATCGACCAATGGAGATACTCACCTGGGAGGAGACGACTTCGACCATCGGGTTATCGATTGGCTTGCCGAAGAATTTTTGAAAGATGAAGGCCTCGACTTGCGGAAAGACCCCATGGCGTTACAACGACTAAAAGAAGCGGCTGAAAAGGCAAAAATCGAACTATCCAGCACAACCAGCACGGAGATTAATTTACCGTATATTATGCCGGTAAACGGGATTCCCAAACATTTAGTAAAAACCCTTACCCGCGCAAAATTCGAGCAACTGATCGACGACTTGTTGCAAAAATGTGTAGCACCCTGCCAGACATCAATGAAAGATGCCGGATTAACAAATTCAGATATCGACGAAGTCATCCTTGTAGGGGGCTCAACCCGTATTCCTGCTGTTCAGGCATTGGTTGAAAGGTTATTCGGAAAATCACCGCACAAAGGTGTAAACCCCGACGAGGTAGTAGCTATTGGTGCAGCCATTCAGGGCGCCGTCCTCACGGGAGAAGTGAAAGACGTGTTGTTGCTGGACGTTACTCCGCTGTCGTTGGGAATCGAAACTCTGGGTGGTGTGATGACAAAACTTATTGATGCTAACACCACCATTCCGACCAAGAAGTCGGAAACGTTCTCTACTGCCGCCGACAATCAACCTTCTGTACAAATCAACGTATTACAGGGTGAACGCTCTCTGGCGCGCGACAACAAGCAAATCGGCGTGTTCAACCTCGACGGCATTCCACCTGCACCGCGTGGCATTCCACAGATTGAAGTTACTTTCGATATTGATGCCAACGGCATCCTGAACGTTTCGGCAAAAGACAAGGCTTCTGGAAAAGAACAGAAAATCCGTATCGAAGCATCTTCGGGTTTGAGCGAAGAGGAAATTAAACGAATGAAAGAGGAAGCTGCTATCAATGCCGAAGCCGACAAGAAAGAGAAAGAACGTATCGACAAACTGAATCAGGCCGACTCAACCATTTTCCAAACCGAAAAACAGTTGAAAGAATACGGTGACAAGATCCCGGCAGACAAAAAAGCGCCTATCGAAAACGCGCTGAACAAGCTGAAAGAAGCCCACAAGGCTCAAAACATTGCCGACCTCGACACCTATATGACCGAACTCAACACAGCATTTCAGGCTGCTTCCCAGGACATGTACAATGCTGCCAACGCACAAGCAGGGGCACAACAAGCCGGTCCCCAGGATTTCAGCGGGCAACAGCCCGGAGGCAATCCAAGCGGAAGCCAGGAAGGTGATGTGACCGACGTCGACTTCGAAGAGGTGAAGTAAAGAGCGATTAGTAATAATCAATAAATAGTAGAAAATCCCTGTAAACAAATAGTTTACGGGGATTTTTGTTTTTGCAAATTTGTAGACAGCTATTGTTTTTGATAGTTTTTTATCATACATTTGTACCATAATTGTTCCGCGCGTTAATTGGCGACAATGTGCGCCTTAAACAATCTTATTTGGTCTTAATCGTTTTTAATTGGCGATAATGTAACAGATGATAGATATATGGGATTTAGCAAACTGAAAATACCGAAAATTTGCGAACAATGTGGCAAAGCTTTTGAAGCGAAAACGGTGGTTACTCGTTTTTGTGGTTCTACTTGTGCAAACAAATCCGGCAAAGAGAAAAAGCGGCAGCAAAAGGAAGCTGAACGGAAACAAACTCTTTTGGCAGAATCGGCAGAAAGAATTGCACAAATACAAACACGCCCCTATATCTCAATTACAGAGGCCACCATTCTTTTCGGTATTTCCAAAGATACTGTTCGTCGCCTCATTAAGTCAGGAACAATTCCTGCGTTCAACTTAGGGCAACGGCTCACAAGAGTAAGCCGCATACATCTGGAAGCAATGTTTACGACAGTTGCTCTTCCTGAAGAGTCGGAAAAACAAACTGTAAAATTGCAGTACGAAACAAACGAATGCTATACTGTTACTGAAGTCTCTGAAAAATATAAGGTATCGCCTTCTACTGTTGAGAATGTTATTCGAAGAAATAGTATTCCCAAACGGCAGGTCGGTAGATTTGTGTATGTGCCCAAAGAACAAATCGATAAAATATTTGCACGCAAATGAAACAACTCTCCAATACAAAAGTAACTGTTCGGCTTCGTAAGGCGGAAGACCGCAAAGAGTGGTATGTTTATATTGAAAGCTATCCGGTTTATGTTCCCGGCAAGCAAACTCCGCAACGTGTTCGTGAATATTTGAATCGTTGTATTACTACGGTTGAATGGGATAAGAAGCGCACCGCCCGCACCGACGCAGACGGGACAAAAACCTACAAACCCAAACGTGATGATAATGGAATAATCGTTTGCCGAAGCGAAAAGGATCAAGAAACTATGCTATATGCTGATGGGATTCGTAAGCTTCGCCAACGAGAATATGATAATGCTGATTTGTATAGTGATACCGAAAGTGCCCAAGTTGAACAAAAGGAGCGTGCGCAACAGAATTTCATAGAGTATTTTAACGCCACAGCAAAGAAACGCCATGCACAAAGCTCTGATTCTATCCGTGTAAACTGGAAACGAACCTACGAATTAATAAAGCTCTTCGCTGGAGACACATTGTCTTTTGCCAAAATCGACAATCGCTTTGCCGAAGATTTTAAGTTATATCTGTTGTCTGCTCCCTGCGGAGGAAATAAAAGCGGAACTATTTCTCGCAATACTGCCGTAACCTACTTCTCTATTTTCAAGGCGGCATTAAAGCAAGCTTTTGTTGATGGATACCTGACAACTGATTTATCTGCAAAAATCAAAGGCATACCGGAACAGGAGTCAAGACGTGAATATTTGACGGTTGAAGAACTTAATGTCCTCGCTGGAACGCCATGTGAACGAGATGTCCTTAAACGGGCAGCATTGTTTTCTGCTCTTACCGGATTACGACATTGTGATATTCAGAAATTACGATGGAAAGAAATCAGCATGAATGGCGATCAAGCACAATTGCATTTCACACAACAGAAAACAAAAGGTGTTGAATATATGCCCATTTCGCAACAAGCACTTGATTTGTGTGGCGAACCTCGTGAACCGGAACAACTTGTTTTCGAAGATCTACCCGATCCTGCATGGATTTCTAAACCATTGAAACGTTGGATTGAAGCTGCTGGAATCACGAAGCGGATTACATTTCATTGTTTTCGGCACACATATGCGACCCTTCAATTATCCAGAGGTACAGACATTTATACCGTTAGCAAGATGCTTGGTCACACCAATGTAAAAACCACACAGATTTACGCAAAGGTTGTGGACGAAAAGAAGAGCAAAGCGGCACGAGCGATCCAGTTGAACACTCTTAATAATACAGAAGAATGAAACAGAACAGTCTTTTGCAGTACATTATATTATATGTGATCGTGGCTTGCGTTGCTTTGGCGATTGCAGCATTAGCACGCATGTTTACTGTTTCGGTCGGCTTTGACAGTTTTACAGCTTTCATAGTCTTTGTTGTAACATTGGCTGTTCAGGTAGTAGTATATTTGAGTATCCATGTGGTACTGCAAAATATGATGTTGCCGTGGATTGGGAACGGATTGGCTAAGATTCCCTATTTTCGCAAGAAGATTGAGAAAAGACAAGTTCCTCAGATTGTCATTGCCCCACAGATAGAAGAAAAGAAATCTGAAATTAATATACCGGAATCGGATGTGTCTTTAGACGATATTCGGAACGAACAGCAGAAAAACATAGCCAAAGAAAAGGAAGAAATACTGAATATTGCTTTAGACTATACCCGAAAGTCATTTGCTCTCTACCTTTCCGATGAAGATCTAAATGTACTATGCCGGAATATCTGTGCATATATGAACAAGTTGGATGAGAGTACATTAAAGTCGGTTAAAGTTAAAGAACTATCCGCTATCGACCTCCGCCACTTTGGGTGGAATATCTGGAACTATTTCAAACCAATAAACCAGATGGATGTTGCAAACTTTTTAAAAATCGTTTTTCCTGATGTTTTCAAGGGAGTAGACGTGGTAAGTATCAAACGGCATTTGAAAGATGATGAATTAAAGGGAATAATTAAAATTAAAGAAGTGCTTTTATGAATGAAATGAATATCCAAAAGATAGACGACAATTATCCATATGATCTACTTCTTTTGGCGGACGAAACAAAAGAAGGGATTCACAAATACCTCTTCAAATCGAAGGTTTATGTAGCAAAATTACCTGACAGCGAAGCTCCTATTGGTGTGTTTTGCTTATATCCTGTGAATGCAAACACAACAGAAATAATGAACATAGCTGTTTCAGAGCAATATCAGAATACGGGAATAGGTAGCCGGTTGTTAGAGGAATCATTAAAGATAGCCAAAGAACAAGGATATAAAGAAATTATTGTCGGAACAGCCGATTGCGGATTAAAGCAAATACGTTTTTACGAAAAGAATGGATTTGTTAAATACTATATTAGGGAAAACTACTTTACGAATATATACGATACTCCCATCTATGAAAATGGTGTTCAGCTAAAGGATATGATTATGCTGAAAAAAACAATCAATAAAGAAAGTAAATGAAGAAAGTAACAAAATCCGCAAGTATTCCCGGCGAGTCCACTATTGCTAATGGTTTTGGATCGATTGACTATCACGATACCTATTCTATTATAAAGGCAACAGACAAAACCGCAGAAGAAATATCAAAAAAATTAATGCAATTACCCGACTGGGTAACTGTGCTGTTCTTTATTCGGAATCGGATTGTAGGAGTATTCGGACTGAAAACAGATAAAAAAACGCAGAAGCCTGATGCCTTTTTCAAGGTAGTTGAAAATAGAGATGATGAATTCGTAATGGGTGAAGACGATAAACATTTGAATTTCAGAGCGTCTATCTTGAAAGATAAAACGAACGAAACAATTTCTTTAACAACTGTGGTCCATTACAATAATGTATGGGGAAGGGTTTATTTCTTCCCTGTAAAGCCATTTCACAAAATCATAATGAAAGTGCTGCTTAAAAGGTATTTGAAAAATGACATTTGACTTTTCATCTATAGTCTGGCTGTTCCCAATCATATTCATGCTCCATGAGTTTGAAGAGATAATCTTTCTCAAATCGTGGGTTCAGGAGAATAGCGATTATTTGCAAAAACGGTTCCCAAAGTCGGTAAGGCGTTTATTGTCCCACTTGGAAAATCTTTCCATGCCGGCATTTACTTTTGCTGTCGCAGAGGAATTTATCCTGTTAAGTGTTATTACAATTGTTTCGATAATGTTTGATTCTTATTTATTATGGTTGGGTGTATTCATGGGCTTCTTTGTTCATTTGTTGATACATTTTGTGCAATGGATTATCCTTCGCAGATACATTCCGGTAATAATCACAACATTTATATCCTTAATTTATTGCGGATTTTCACTTACATATATTTTAGAAAAAGGAATCTTCCAGATAACAGAAGTTATTCTTTGGACAGTGATGGGATTTATAATAATTGCAATAAACCTTTTATTTGCACATAAATTGGCAGAATGGTTTGACAAAAAGATAAAAAAATGAAGAAGATTACTATTCGAGAAATAAAACCCGAAGAAATCAACAAACTGGAAGATATGCTTTATGAGGCAATTTATCAGCCAGATGAAAATAATCTAATTCCCAAAACAGTACTGGAAATTCCGGAAGTCAATGCTTATATAAAAGATTTTGGGAGTAAGAAAGATGACTATTGCCTCGTAGCTGATTTAGCCGGAGAAATTGTTGGAGCTGTCTGGGTCAGAGTAATTTCTGGCGAAATAAAAGGTTATGGTTATATTGATGAAAACACACCCGAATTTGCCATTTCTCTGTATAAGCAGTATCGAAATAAAGGAGTAGGTACGCAATTGATGGCCTCAATGATAACACATTTGTGTAAAAACGGTTATAAGCAGACTTCGCTAAACGTCAAAAAAGAAAATCATGCAGTAAGACTTTATAAAAAGATGGGATTTGAGATTATTAGCGAAGATAATGAAGACTATTTAATGCTATTGAACTTAGAAAAAAGCAATGGGTAATCCCAATATAGAAAAAATCAAATTTGGAGGTTCACTTTCTGAAATAGATGATCTTGCCAACAAAGTATTGACCGGAGAAAAGATAGCAACTTCTTCGTTACTTGATCTTTATCTTATTGGTAAGAAAGAACGAAGTCAAATTGGAGATTTATTATCCATATTGAATTCACTGGATAAGGAAGTTGTTATAGTGAGTGTTGAGAAAATTGAAATTATAAAATTTGGAGATATAACAGACGAATTTGCTAAAGAGGAAGGGGATGGTAATCTTGAAAATTGGAAAACAATTCACCAAACTTATTACTCCAAATTGTTATCTGAGATTGGAAAAGAGTTAAGCAATGAAACTCTGCTTGTATGCGAGTGGTTTAAAGTAGTACATATGATTTAGAAGGACAAAATGAATACGAATTACAAAGTTGGCGATTTGATTTATGACGCAGATATTTATGATGGAATGAACACCTTCCTATCCGATTTGCCATTTTATAAAAAGTGGATGCCTAAAAACAAGGATGCTAAAATACTTGAACTTTGTTGTGGTACAGGCAGACTTACACTTCCAATCGCAAAGGAGGGATATGATATTTGTGGAGTAGATTACACTTCATCAATGCTTAAACAAGCAAGGGTAAAAGCTTCCGAAGCAGGATTAGAGATTGATTTCATTGAAGCAGATATTAGAACGTTGAACTTGCAAGAAAAATTTGACTTAATATTTATTCCATTTAACTCAATCCATCATTTATACAAAAATGAGGATTTATTTGCGGCATTAAGCGGGATAAGAAATCATCTAAAAGAAGATGGTCTATTCCTACTGGACTGCTTCAATCCAAACGTTCAGTATATTGTTGAAGGCGAAAAAGAGCAAAAAGTAATTGCAGAATACACAACCAGCGATGGAAGAGAAATATTGATAAAACAAAAAATGCATTATGAAAGCTCAACCCAAATCAATCGTATAGAATGGCATTATTTCATCAATGGAGAGTTTCATTCAATCCAAAATCTGGATATGAGATTATTTTTTCCTCAGGAATTGGATTCTTATCTGGAATGGGCTGGGTTTAATATCATTCACAAGTTTGGAAGTTTTGAAGAAGAGGCATTTGGAGATAATTCGGAAAAACAAATATTCGTTTTGGCTTCTAATAAGTTATAGCCAGCTTTTTGCTCACCTTGTAATTCGTAAGGTGCAATTATTCGCTTCCCTTTTTCTGTCCCTTGTCCACTACAAAACCTTATTTTTCGAAGAATGGTCACGCAGTAATACTGACTTCCGACGAGATTCTATCAGCACCTTTTCCTTTGGCGTACTTCTCAAGTGTATTATAAAGCAAAGCAATAACCACAAAATATCAACACTTTAAGTGTTTCCTAAGTGTTTCTCCAGTGTTGGCCGGACACCGGAGAAACACTATTTTTATTTGCACCATAAATCTTAAAAACGATTATTTATGGATGTACATGAAATTTCTTTTGAAAATCTGCCTAAAGCAGTAGCACATTTGGTCAGCGAACTGGCTGAAATCAAATCTTTAGTAGAGAAGGGGCAAACACCTGTTGTTCCCCAGAGACGAATCCCGATTGACATTGAAGAAGCTTGCCGGATTATCGGCAAAGCGAAACCTACCGTGTATGCTCTTGTACGCAAGCGAATGATTCCTTGCTATAAGAGTGGGAAGAAATTATATTTCTTTGAAGATGAATTACTGGAATGGATTGCTAAGGGCAAAAAGAAAACCTTGCAGGAAATTGAGTCCGAAGCTGAGGCGGAATACAATAAGCGTAAAAACATACGTAGATGAACCTGTTCGACTTATTAGCTAATTTCTGGCGGGTGGACGAACAGGAGAACTTTAGCGGCAACGATACCCGATTGTATTTCTTCTTGATTCATTTGGCTAACCGCTCCTATTGGTCGGAATGGATAGAGTATTCTAATAAACGATTGGTAGCTAATGCGAATATATCTCTGGATGTTCTGAAATCTTCACGCGACCGACTAAAGGCAGCCGGTCTGTTGGATTATGCTTCTGGGGGTGGACATAGGGTTAAAACTAAGTATCAGATTTTAGCACCTAAGTCCGACCTTAAGCCCTCACCCCATAATATTAAGACTAAAGACAAAAACTCAAATATAAATTCTTATGAAAAAAAGAAAGGCTCAGTCTTTACGGGAAGTGATTTCGACTAATCAGCAGTTCTTTCAGGCATTGAAGAAAGATGCTCAGGAGATAGTTGCCCATGAAAAAGAAAAGATGCGGAAGTTGCGATTGCCTCTACCGTTGGTTTATGCTGACTTCCGGAGTTTGTTTTGTGAGTTTGGTACAATTTGTTTGCATAACCGCAATCAGGCTAAGAATTTTGTCATTGACAAAAACAATGAACCTATGATAGAGCAACTTTATTGCTACATAACCAACGATTCTGCTTTCTCCGGAGATTTGGACAAAGGTATCATGCTGCAAGGAAAATACGGTTGTGGAAAAACTATCTTGCTGGAAACATATTCGTTACTCCATAATCATATTTCGAGAAGTTTTTTTCTGAATCAGCCTTTGTTTACGTTCATCAAGTCTGTGGAATTGCAGGAGCAAATTGTAAAGCAGTCGGCAAGTGTATTTGCCCGACGACCGTTAATCATTGATGAATTTGGGAGAGAATCTAAAACGGTTCAGGATTATGGAAATGTCAGCCGACCCATATCCGAATTGTTGAGCTTAAGAAGTGATGTTGGGGTCGTAACACATGGCACCACGAACTTCACTCTTGCTACACTTTCGTCCGATGAGTTCTATGGTGGAATGATTGGCGACCGCCTCAAAGTGATGTTCAATTTTATCACTTTGAATGGTGAAAGCCGTCGAGTTTAAGCCTTCATTTCAATGGGCTCTCTGTTCGCGAGCAATGTAGCAAGAGGGAACTGGACAAGTCCTGTTCTATCCTCTTGCCCTACGGGGTTGCTTGCTGTTAATCAGCAAGATATTAAAAGCGAGTTTTATAAAGACTCGCATAAACAAAATCGCTAATATCCTATTGATTAGGCGATTAATAAAATGAATTCTTATAAAAAAGTTATAATATGGCACAAAATAAGAATAAAACAGCATTGACGACGATTGGAATTGACCACAGCACCAATCACCAGATAGATAAACTTTGCAAGCGATACAATCTGAAAAAAGGAGAGATTGTGAAACTCGCTTTCGAGTATATGGATAAGGCTTGTATCAATCCGTCCGAACCACCGGAATCGGTCAAAACGGAATTGGCAAAAATCAACAAGCGACAGGATGAGCTGATACGTTTTATCCGCCACTTTGAAGAGAAGGAACTGAATCCGATGATTCGGGCAACACATTCGATAGCTGTCCGTTTCGATGAAGTAGTCAAGACTTTGGAAGAGTTGATTAAATCGGAAATAACCCTCATGTGGGATAAGCATTCAGATATCCTGCAACGAATAAGTGATACATTTGGGAAACATGCAAATATTGTCAACACCCAAACAAAGCAAATAGCCTCTTTAACTCAGATACAAAAAGAAGATAATAAAAAGCTATTAGATCTAATTGCTTTATATTCCGAATTGGCAACGTGTGGAGTTATGGATGGCAAACGAAAAGAGAATCTAAAGGCTAAGATTATCAACCTAATAAACGAGTAGTAGTATGAATATCGATTTTCCTCCTCCCTCCAAAGGGACATATAACAATGCCGGAGGTTGCCGACGGTTGGCAAATTACCTTGAACACGAGGACTTGGAACGTATGGAGAAAGGTCTTTATAGCGAAGGCTTCTTCAATCTGACAGAAGAAAATCTGTATAAAGCCGATGTCATTGAGGATATTGATTCGAATATCGGACAACTTCTAAAAACGGATGCCAAATTCTATGCAATACATGTAAGTCCTTCGGAAAAGGAACTTAAAGCAATAGGTAACACCGAACAAGAACAAGCTGAAGCCATGAAACGGTATATTCGGGAGGTCTTCATTCCTGAATACGCTAAAAACTTCAACAAAGGATTATCGGCTGAAGATATAAAGTTCTATGGCAAAATCCATTTCGACCGCAATAGGTCAGATAATGAGTTGAATATGCACTGCCATTTGATTGTCAGCCGGAAAGATCAGTCGAATAAAAAGAAGTTGTCGCCACTAACCAACCATAAGAACACTAAGAAGGGAGCAATCAAAGGCGGTTTCGATAGAACAAACCTATTTCAGCAAGCAGAGATTGGTTTTGATAAGTTATTCGACTATCAACGGGATTTGCAAGAAACATTTACATACTGTAATACGATGAAGAACGGCAGCATAAAAGACAAATTGAAGATGCAGGAACAGGGATTGAAGCAGCCTCAAAAGCCTTTAGTTCCTGAAATAGAACTTGAAAGGAGGCAAGAGCGTTCCAATGTTGGTACGGACATACAGCCAAACGTTCAAACGTATGGCCAGTCAAATAGCCAGCCAGCCGGTCAATCGATTAATCAAACAAGCAATAGTATTAGCGGGCAAAATGCTCTGTCTTCACTATTTTCCATACTTTCCACCGCTGCGGATGTTAGTAATCCCAATTCGGAAGATGAACAACCACTACGAAAACAAAAGAAAAAGAAGAAAGGTAGAAGAATTGGTTAATGAACTCCTTTTTCATTTGGCAAACAAAGGTATATTCCAAGAATAAAACGTCAACACCAAGCCGCAAGCGATTTTACGCGAAATCTCCACACCTCCGCTCCGCTTCGGGTAGTATTTCCCGCAAAAGTGTTGCCTAATTTATTCTTTCCATAGAAGAGGTGTTTACAAAATGTAAAAGGGGAAAACAAACAGGAATGCTATATAATTAGAAATGAGCGTAGAGAAGCCATTAGTTCTTATGAAAATTCGCAAGAATTCGTTACCTTTGCTGAAGTAATTCGGATACATCGCAAATCAGTAAAAGGCAAAATTAGAAGCGATTTGAGTTTTTTAATTAGAATGTCATGAAAATAAGACAAGACTTTGTAACAAACAGTAGCTCGGTTAGCTATATCGTAACGATGTATAAGCCTATAGCCGAAAATTTCATAAAAAATCACATCCATGATTTTAGCAATTCGAAAAATCGCGCAGTTCAATTGCTGTATAATGAATTACTGACTAACGGCACGAGAAATATATTAGAAGGCGTTGAAATATATACTGAAAAATTTCAATTCAGAACAGATGGGGACACCATGTGGGAAGATTCGTATGACAAACCAATAAATGAAATAGATTTTGATTCGATATCAGATAAAGATGTTTGGGCGTTGGTTTATGGAGAATACATTGAAAAGCAAAGAATCAATGAAATAAGTGGTTTTGGGATCACACAAGTTAGAACATTCTAAACTATGAAAATAAGACAAGATTTTGTAACAAATAGCAGTTCAGTCAGTTATATAGTAACTTTCTGCCCTTCTTTGTATGACTCAAAGAATGATTATCATTGGAGAGGTCGTGAAGACAAAAAGGATATAAAATATTCAAGAATTGAAGAGCTGATAAAAAAAGATTTATTTGAATCAGGCACAAAAGTATATTGGGAAGGTTGTGAGTTGTATGTGAAAAAATATGAATTTGATACAGAAGAAACAACAACAGATGAGGTGTACGAAGAACAAAACGAAGAAATTGATTTTAAGGTCATTTCTGAGAATGACTTATGGGATTATATTCGAGGACAATTTTTCATAATGAGCGATTTGGGTCATATTTATGGATTTGGTGTAACGCAGGTTGAAACATATTGATGTATGAAAATAAGACAGGACTTTGTGACAAATAGTAGCTCAGTTAGTTATATAGTAACTTTCTGCCCTTCTTTATACAATTCTGTAGATAGCTATCTTTGGAGAGGTCGTGAAGAAGAAAAAAATATCAAATATTCAAGAATAGAGGAATTGCTGAAGAAAGACTTATTTGAATCCGGTACAAGAGCTTATTTAGAAGATTGCGACTTGTATGTAAAGAAGTATGAATTTGATACAAGCGAAGTCATAACTGATGAACAAAATGAAGAAATTGATTTTAAAGCCATTTCAGACGATGATTTGTGGAAGTATATTCGAGGACAGTTTTTAGGAATGGGAGAATTAGGGCGGATTTGGGGCTTTGGAGTTACACAAGTTGATACATTCTAAATCATGAAAATAAGACGACACAACGATTCATACAACTTTATTGGCGATACCGAAACTGGTGTAACTTTCAGATGGGGAAAAAGTTTTAAAGATAATCCTTTATTTGCACCTCACCCGGAATTGGCAGATATATCTATTTCCAACCATTGTAGCAAAGCTTGTTCATTTTGTTATAGAAATAGCACAAAGAACAATTCTTTCATAACATTAGAAGAATACAACTATATCTTAGAATCATTGCAACACCCCGAATGGGGAAACGTTTTTCAGATTGCGATTGGAGGTGGAGAGCCTCTTGAACACCCTGATTTTATTGAAATAATCAACACAACACATAGTCGAAACATAGTTCCGAATTTTACTACCAACGGAGATTTGATAGACAACACGATAGCAGAAGAAATAGCCTCAAAAATAGGAGCTATTGCAATATCGTGCCAGAATATAGAAGAATTAGACTCTACAAAAATTGATATATTATTTGAACATGGAATAAAAACAAATATCCACTTTTTATTGAACTCTGATACATTGCAACAAGCCATTGATATACTAAAGGGGAAATACAATGAATCGTTAACAAAAATCAATGCAATAATCTTTTTGACTTATAAACCATGTGGGCGAGCAGACGAATCGAAAACGTTGAGTTTAAATGATGTTTTTTTGAGCTTCGTTAATTTAATAGATGATTCACAGTGCTGTTCTAAAGTAGGATTTGATGCTTGTTTTGTGCCTAATTTAATGAGATATACGAAAGTAAACATAGATTACATAGACCCTTGTGAATGCGCTTTCTTTTCAGTTTATATTGATGAAAAAATGAATGTAAAACCGTGTTCCTTTACAACTGACGAAAGTGAATCTTTTAACCTAAAGGAATATTCTTTTGAAGAAATCTGGGACACGAAGTTTAAAGACATACGAGAAACAAGGATAAATAACTGCAAAAGCAATTGTAAGTTTAAGGTAGAGTGCAGAGGCGGTTGTCCTTATTTTAAGAAGTTGAATATTTGCTATTCGTAATGATATGAAAAATATAGATTGGAAGCAATTAGAGAAAAACAGCGAATCCAAAGAAATTGGGTTTGAGCAATTCTGTTTTCAAGTTGCGTATAAAAAATATGCTTCCCTAGGGCATTTTGATTCTTGGTACAACACGCCCGGATCTGAATTCTATTTCACACTTGAAAAAGATTCAGATGAATTAAACCTGAAAGCGGGCGATGTTATAGGTTGGCAAGCAAAATTTTGGCTAAACAATAAAGATGAGGATAATTCTCCTTTAGACAAAAATCATAGAAACGAGCTAGTACAAGGATTTAATACTACATTGCAATACAAACCGAACCTAAAGAAATGGATTATTTGCACTCCAGGCAAATTCTCAAATACAGCCCCTCATAAATGCGTTGACAATTTAGAGGCTGAAATTAAAAACACAAAAGCAGACATACAGATTGATTACTGGCATAAAGACATTTTTCTTGCTTTTGCATTAGAGGATAATGGTTTCTATAATCTTCTTTTCAACCATTATTTTTCCACAAAGTTTATAGGATTTGATTATATCAAAGAATTCTCAGAGAAACGGTTAGGACGGTTAAAAGATAAATTTGATGTTGACTTGTATGTCGAAAACGAAATAGACAAACATTTATCATATATTACAGATGCCGAAAAAGTAAGGAAGAAAATACAATTCATATTAGGTAACATAAAACGATTAATAAAACGTCAATACCCTTTTGAGAGAGTTGAAAATAGAAAGTTTAAATATCTAAATAAAAATTATTTAGAAAATTTAACATTTTTGATTGATGCTGACTGTAAACTAGTCGAAGATATTGAATCCGCTTTAAATATTAATTCCAATTTGTCTTCTATTATAGAAATATTAAAACTGCATAGTCAAGAAACTTCTGATATAATAAACTTAATAAACCAACACATTCACTCCAAGAAACATATCGAAGAACCAGAAGAGAAAAATCAAGATTATTATCATAATGAGAATTTTCACGAAGATTGTTTAAGATTTATAAATGAATTATCTGGTCTTCTTTTTGGAAATGAAGAAAACGATGAAAATAATATCAAATATTTTTTACAGCGATATTCTCAACAATATGTTCATGTTTTCGGTTCAGCAGGATATGGAAAAACAAACTTGGCTTGTGCCGTATGCAAAAAATATTTGGATAATAAAACACCAGCCCTGCTTGTTTTAGGCTCTAACATAAAAGACCATTCTTCGCCTCAAGACCAGATAATAGCAAGCCTTGATTTGAAAAAAGAATACACTTTCAAAGAGTTATTGTTTGCTTTGAATGAATTAGGCAGAACAAAACAGCAAAAAGTTCCAATAATTATTGATGGGCTAAATGAGTCTGTACCTACAGCCAAAATATGGAAAGATAGCCTTCCAGATATTATTTATGATATAAGATCTTTTGAAAACTTACTGCTAATAACTACTCTAAGAGAAGGGTATGTTCAACAGGTCTTTGAGAAAATATCTTTCACTGAAGTCGAAAATCATTATAAAATAGAAGGGTTTAGTAATTATAACATTAAAGAAGCTGTAAATAAGTATTTTACCAAATACAATATTTCAACAAAAGGACAATACAACGAAAACTTGTTTAAAAATCCATTGTTGTTGAAGATGTTTTGTGAAGCCAATAAAAATTCCCCGAATGCTATAATTTCACAAAACAGTATCTACAAGTCTATCGACAATTATATTTTCAATCTCATATCGAAAATTGCCGATAGTGACCCAATGAAAAAAAATAATATTACCCAAAGCATAGAGACCATTTCCAAAGAGCTTTGGGATAATAATACACGAACCGTACTTTATCCAGAAAAATATGTTTCACTAATCAAAGGAAATAACGACCCCTTTATCGGCAGTGTTGCACATTCTATGATGGACGAGGGAATGTTTTTTATAAGAAACATTACCAATGATAATGAAGAAATACAGTTTACCTACGATATGGTTGGCGGATTTTGCATAGCAAAATATTACCTCTTAAAAGATAAAGATGAAAGCGAGATTAAAGACTTTATGCAATCTGATGAATTAAAAAAACTTATTCCTTCTGATAACTATCACCCATTGGCTGAAGATATTCTAAAAGCCATATTGCATTTAATCCCGAGTCGTTGTGGAAATAAACCTTTATATGAAATAGCGCCAAATATGCCGGCGATAACTTATATTGCAAATATTGATGTATTGTCGCAAGGTGTTAGTGATAGAATGAAACTGGTAGAATTTTTTGCTTCTCTACCTTTCGATGATTCTAATATAAGTATGCTTTGTGAGAAGATTTATGCTGAAATTGCTGAACAAAACGATTTTAGTAATACTCTTGTCTTATATTTTTGTTATTTCAATTGGTCTAATTACCAACGAGATATTTATTGGAATGAAAAACTTCGAACCAATGTTTGGAAAATTCTTCAATTACTTAAACACATAACAAAGGAATCATATCTTAATAACTTAACAGATGAGGAACGATATAACCATCTCGTTTTTTGTACATTACTCTTTTCTTCGACGGACAACGAAATAAGAAATTCAGCAACCAAATCTGCAGTAATTATTGCTCAATTCAATCCATATCAGGCTTTAGAGATACTGAATAAATCTATCAATCTTACTGACATTTACATTTTAGAAAGAATTGTAGCCGTGTTATGTGGTGTTGTATTAAGAGTTAAGGATCGAAATTTCACTAATGAATGTTGTGAGTATTTACAAAATGAGTTCTTGCCAAATACCACAACAAACCATGTTGTCATATTGGATTATATTGAAACCATATTTGAGTTTGGAAAATTTCATTTTGACTACCCATATTCCACAGAAATCCTATTTCGAAACAAAAATGAAATGTGGAATAAAGATGTTGAATATGAAAAAAATGTTCTTAGCGAAAGACAATACCTTGATATGGGAGTTGATATTTTCGACTATGACTTTGTTAAATATCAAATAAATGGTTTAACTCGCGATGATAATAATAATTTTAATCGTTTAGACATTTTTTCTCAGTTGCATTATAGAATAGGCTTGCATGGCTATACAAAAGATAGATATAAAGAAATTGAACAAAAATTAGCAGAAGAACAGAAATATAGAAGAGATGATGATATGGACTCGCGAGAAGATTATTTATTTAAATATCTTTGGACTTCATATTATGAATTTATCGGCTATCTTATACTGAATAATTCTATAGAGAAAGAAAATCAGTCATTTTTTCGTTTTAACGATATAATGATAGACCCTACATTTCCTCAGCTACCGCCTAAAATTCAATTAGTTAATGATTGCTTTTTACCGTCATATAATGAAAATATTCAAGATTGGATAAACAGTGATAAAAGTGACTATTTTGAAAATATTTACAGTACGACTTTAGTTGACGAAAGCAATGAAGAATGGATTTTGCTAAATGCGCATTCCACACAAAAAGACGACAAAAAATATTCTAACCAAATTTCGATTTTCGTAGATGCTTTAGCTTACCGTTCTTCCGAGGATTTAAAACGCATTAGTGATGATCGATTTTATATGAATACAAACGGTGTTCACAATATTTACGCAGGAGAATTGCCTTGGGGGGACAACACAAAAGATATAGAAGATAATGATTACCAGGACGATAATAAGAATAGGATTATCAAACTTTCTGATGATTATTCTTTTCAATCATGGAGTCGCATGAGAACAAAGTTGTGTGAAAGATTTCCATTTTTGGATAGAGAAATTGCACTGTTTCTAAATCTGTCTTTTAATCCGGCGGATTTGTCATATTATTCTGAAAAAGAAAAGGTAACACGTTATATATGGGCAAAAGAAAGCAGCTTTTATTTTATCAAAAAGTCATATTTGCAAAAATATCTGTCTGATAACAATTTACAAATTGTACACCATAAGTTTATTGCAAAATACGGAGAACTTGGGGTACCTCATAATGAACAGAGCCTGAACCCTTCATACAACGATATTAAAACAAACACTACTTTTAAATTTTAAAGAGATTATGCCCGAAAAACAAAACATAGAATATAAGTCCTCTTGGCACGACAAGTATCTGGAATGGGTTTGCGGTTTCGCGAACGCACAAGGTGGTGAAATTTATATAGGTAAGGAAGATTCCGGGAAAGTCACGGGAGTGGAAGACTATAAAAAACTGATGGAGGATATTCCCAACAAAATCAGGAATCATATGGGAATTTCCGCTGATGTAAATCTTTTGCAGGAAGATGATAAATACTATATTGAGATTGTAGTCCAACCATATTCAGTGCCTATCTCGCTGCATGGCCAGTATTTTTATCGTAGTGGGAGTGTGAAGATGGAACTAACCGGAAACTCACTTAATGAATTCCTTTTAAAACGCTCTGGCCTGACGTGGGATGAAGTAACTGAACCGAGGGCAACTTTTGATGATATTGATGAAAGATCTTTCCGAATGTATTTGGAAATGTCAAAAGAAAAAGACCGTTTGCCAGATGTGAAAGGACTAACAATGGAAGAGATTTTCGATAAGTTACGCCTGACTAAAAACGGAGAACTTACACGTGCTGCAATAATCCTGTTCGGTAAAGATCCAAGACGCTTCTCTACAAATGCATTTGTAAAGATTGGACGTTTTAAAGGAGATGCAGACTTACGCTTTCAAGATGTCGAGGAAGGAAATATAATCGTTCTGCTGAAAAGCGTGTTAGAGCGGTTAGACCATAAGTACCTTACCCGTTCCATTGAGTTTAAGGGCATGCTCCGTTTGGAACATAGTGAATATCCGATTCCGGCATTGCGTGAAATGCTTCTAAATGCACTGGTACACCGTAAATATATGGGCTCATTTATTCAAATACGAGTATATGACGATAAAATAACCATTTGGAATGATGGTTCGCTGCCCGAGGAAATAACCTTGGAGTCTCTCAAACATGTTCACTCGTCCCACCCACGTAATCCGCTTATCGCTGATGTCTGTTTCAAAGGTGGACTTATCGATTCTTGGGGACGTGGAACAGTTAGGATCATTGAGACCTGTAAAGAAGCTGGACTTCCTGAGCCCGAACTAACGGAACGGGATGGCGGATTCTTGGTAACTCTCTTTAAGGATAATCTTACTGAAGAACAATTAGTGAAGCTTGGTCTTAACGCGAGACAAATAAAGGCTGTTCAGTATGTGAAAGAAAAAGGACGAATTACCAATAAGGAGTACCAGGAAATGAATGAAGTATCAAGAAATACGGCAAGCAGTGAATTAAAAGAATTAGAGAATGTATTTTCCATACTAATTAACAAGGGGCAAGGAGCAGGAAGCTTCTATGAGTTGATTGCACAATAATTGCACAAATTGCACGGCGATTGCACAATAATTGCAAATTGGTTTACAGACAAATTTGCATAAGCGAGCAAGACTAAATGAAGCAAATGTATAAATGTCGGGCAACAAACTGAACACAACTAACTAAAACGACAATGTAACCGATGTTTTGCACATATAGTATCAGTATCGTATTTGTACCATAAATACATAACTAATTGATATTCAAATATCATTTCTTTCGAA
>ENA-UOOE01000403-UOOE01000403.1-fermentation-metagenome-genome-assembly--contig:-NODE-403-length-42901-cov-10.436867_pt1 | contig 42901 bp, 32 predicted proteins | sample MGYA00245776_ERZ724021 | MGnify/ENA primary metagenome ERZ724021 (study PRJEB28704, sample SAMN03018321) | fermentation metagenome | biome: anthropogenic terrestrial biome; feature: soil; material... | reverse complement strand
ATTAAACAAAAAATCAACAAAAATAAAATTTTATGGGTTTAGAACAATTGATGCCAGCTATTGCCGGCATGACCTGGCAGCATCTTATCATGTTAGCTATCGGAGGCATACTTATCTATCTCGCCATTGCTAAGAACTACGAGCCCACCCTGCTTTTACCGATGGGGTTTGGTGCCATTCTGGTGAATATACCTCTTTCTTCGGCTCTGACACAGATCGACCCGGCAACGGGGCAGGCAGTGGAAGGGGTGCTCAACGTCTTTTTCGAAGCCGGTATCGCCACGGAGATTTTCCCCTTACTCATCTTTATTGCGATCGGGGCAATGATCGATTTCTCGCCCTTGTTTCGAAATCCGTCGCTGTTGTTATTTGGAGCTGCAGCACAGTTCGGTATTTTTCTCACGATGGTGCTTGCATCCATCCTGGGGTACGACTTAAGGGAAGCAGCCTCCATCGGCATTATCGGCGCTGCAGACGGTCCCACCTCCATTGTGGTGGCATCTCGTTTTGCACCCAACTTGCTGGGTCCCATTTCTGTGGCAGCCTACTCCTATATGGCATTGGTTCCGATCATTCAACCGCCCGTAATCCGGTTGCTGACATCCCGCAAAGAGAGGTTGATCCGCATGACAGGCAACAATAACAAGAAGATATCAAAGAAGGCATTGATTGCCTTTCCAATCGTGGTTACCATCGTCGCCGGAATCATTGCACCATCATCACTGGCATTGATCGGATTCCTGATGTTTGGAAATCTGGTACGCGAATGTGGTGTCTTAAACAAGCTATCTCTTTCAGCGCAAAACGAACTGGCAAGCCTGGTAACATTGCTCCTCGGAATCACGATTGCCAGCACGATGACGGCCGAGCGTTTCATTCGCCTGGATACGCTCATCATCATTGCGTTGGGATTGTTTGCTTTTGTCTTCGACACGTTTGGCGGCGTGATCTTTGCCAAGTTGTTGAATCTGTTCCGCAAGGAGGGCAACAAGATCAACCCGATGGTGGGAGCCTGCGGCATTTCTGCCTTCCCGATGTCGGCACGCGTGATCCATCAGATGGGTCAAAAAGAAGATCCATACAATTACCTGCTTATGCCGGCCATCAGCGCCAATGTGGGAGGACAGATAGGTTCGGTAGTGGCCGGAGGTATTATATTGACATTGGTTCCTTTATTTGCTTAAAACAAAAAAATCATGACATCGACCGTAGAAGTAGCTTTGTTTATTGCAGGAATTGGGATGGCAGGAATATTTGTCTTCATGGCGGTTTTTTACCTGCTTATTCTTGCGCTGGATAAATACCTGCCACACGAGGAAAAAATGGATGAAGAATAACCTGTAATTGCCGGTCTTATGTGCGGAATCATCATTGCTTCCGCACATCGGCTCCCCACATCAGTTTGTCACGAAGTGTCTCGTAAAATGTATGTCCAAGCCTTTTTACCACACGCAGGGTGTAATCGGCTTTGCGCACATGGATGCTCACCGTCTCATCAAGCACACGCGACTGGCCATCGACCGATACCAGGTACATATGACTGCGGCTTTCTACTTTTAGTGATATCAGGCTGCTGTCATCTACCACCAACGAACGCGAGGTGAGATTATGCGGAGCAATGGCTGAAAGGATGATGCTGGGTATGGTGGGCGACAGGATGGCTCCCCCAATACTTAGTGAGTAGGCGGTAGATCCGGTTGGAGTGGCAATCACCAGTCCATCTGCCTGATAGGAAGTCAGATAATCATTGTTGATATATGCATGAATGGAGAGCATCGAGGCTGTGTCCTGTTTCAGGATGGCCACTTCATTCAGTGCGTGCGTATTGAAATACTCGGGCGGGAAAGTTTCGTCGGTAGTCATTCTTATCAAAGTACGTTCCTGTACTTTATAAGCACTTTTCATTACCTCCTGCAATGTTTCTTCAACATCGCCGTAATTAATGGCGGCAAGAAAACCCAGGCGACCGGTGTTTATACCCAGCACAGGGATGCCAGAATCTCCCACGGTGGCAGCCGTTCGCAGGAAAGTGCCGTCGCCTCCCACACTCACTACCATATCCACTTGTGGCAACGTCTCGGCTAGTTCCGAGATGGGACCTACTCTCTGCTGAATATGAGCCGGCAGAGAAAGGTAAAAATTCTCGGGTAGATACAACTCTCCTCCGCTCCGCCTGATGGCATCACAAACCCCGAATATCTGATCTTCCGCTTTTGCGGTCCTGTCGGGGAACATACTCCCAAATAATGCAAACTTCATTTATCTGTCGTCAAACTTATTCCGGCAAATACCAATTCTGAAATATACCGCCTACATTTCCAGGTAATACAATAACTCATCCAGCCGTTCTTTCTGGGTGTCGGTCACCTCACCTTCACGCATAAAATAGTATACTACATGGTAGTTGAACCGTTCGAAACTCCGCAATACAGCGGAGAGGTCGTCCACATCCAGCTTCAGTGACACCAACAAATCGGCTCCGCCCGAGAACGGCATCACGGAAAGAGACGTCACATGGGCATTGTTGCTTTCCACAATCCTGGCTATCTCCGTGAGCGTGTAATCTTTAAACGGAATCTCCAGAATAAGAAGTGAATTTTCCGTTTCCGTCAACTCCGTAAACTGTTCTGGTGTAAGTGGTGAAGCAAACTTTTCGACCTGATTATTGATAAATTCTTTGACCGACATTGCGTAAAACGGTTATTTCGTATTACTTTTGTAACTGTTTTACAAAGATGGCAAAAATTTGCGAATCCGTCTCTTTGTGACGGATTGTTTTTAAAAAAAATATGACGAAACTAAGCGTAAACGTAAACAAAATTGCGACCCTGCGGAATGCCCGCGGTGGAAATATTCCCGATGTGGTGCAGGTAGCTGTAGACTGTCAGCTCTTCGGAGCCGATGGCATCACCGTGCATCCCCGCCCCGATCAGCGACACATCCGTTATTCCGATGTATTTGATTTGCAGGCAAAAGTGCATACGGAATTCAATATTGAGGGAAATCCAACTCCCGAGTTTATTTCGCTCATTCAACGAATAAGGCCTACGCAGGTAACCCTCGTGCCGGATGCCCACGACGCTATCACCTCCAACGCAGGATGGGATACCATCACTCATAAAGATTTTCTGACCGACATAGTGAATGAATTTCAATCGATGGGCGTACGCACCTCCATCTTTGTGGACGCTAATCCCGATATGATCCGCATGGCTTCACAGATCGGCACCGACCGCATAGAACTCTACACCGGTCCCTACGCCGAACTCTATCCATCCGACCGGGAGAAAGCCGTCGCCCCCTATCTGGAAGCTGCTACTCTGGCCAAAAATCTGGGATTGGGTGTGAATGCGGGGCATGACCTGAACCTGGACAATCTTCAGTGGCTCTACATACACATACCCTGGATTAAAGAAGTATCCATTGGGCATTCTCTCATTTGCGATGCACTTTATCTCGGTTTGGAAAAAACAATAAAAGCGTATAAAAATTGTTTAAAAAAACCCGTGGTAGAGGTTTGACATGACAAAAACCATTATCTTTATTCCAAATAGGTATCGAGCACAACTAACTTCAGACGTATCAAATAAATGCACATCGTATGAATCTTTTGCAATTACCCATGCCGGCAGATACTGCGCAGGCCATATACAACGCAATGCAGCAGGCAACGACTGCAGAAACAGAGGCTGTCACAATGAATGCATTCGACCTTGCCTTGAAAGGCGGATGGCTGATGATTGTACTGCTCATTCTGCTGTTAATGACGATCTATGTCCTGATAGAAAGGACCCTGGTCATCAATAAAGCCGGCAAGGAAGACAGTTCTTTCATGAATCGCATCAAGGATTATATCCACGACGGGAAAATTGACGCTGCCCTGGCTCTCTGCCGCCACACCGATACGCCATCGGCCCGCATGGTGGAAAAAGGAATCTCAAGGCTGGGAAGACCCACAACAGACGTGATGTCTGCCATTGAAAATCAGGGGAATATAGAAATATCAAAACTGGAAAAGGGACTTCCCGTGCTGGCCACATCTGCATCGGGCGCACCCATGGTTGGATTTTTGGGAACCGTAACCGGTATGGTGAAAGCTTTTATGGATATGGCAGGCGCTGGAGCCAATGTGGATGTGAATATTCTCTCAACCGGTATTTATGAAGCGTTGGTCACGACTGTCGGAGGACTTATTGTGGGAATCATTGCCCTTTTTGCTTATAATTATCTTGCAACACGCATCAAAGGTATTGTAAACAGGCTTGAGATGCGAATCATGGAGTTCATGGACATCCTGAATGAACCGGCTGTTTAAAGAGAATCAGAAGCTATGGCATTAAAACAACGATTTAAGTTAGAATCAAATTTCAGCATGGCATCCATGACGGATGTGATTTTCCTGTTGCTTATTTTCTTTATGATCACCTCTACAATTGTAGTGCCGAATGCTATTCAGGTGTTGCTGCCCAGGGCGCAACAACAGGCACAGGCAAAGCCTATTACCCGGGTGACCATCGACAAGGATTTGAATTATTATGTAGCCAATGCCAACGAAACAGAACGCCAGGTGCCCTTCGAGGCAATCACACCGTTTCTACAGTCGGCATACACGGCCGATCCCGATATTTTTGTAGCACTCTATGCCGACGAGAGCGTTCCCTACAGGGAGATTGTGCGAATCCTGGATATCGCCAATCAGAATAAGTTCAAAATGGTGCTGATGACAAGGCCCAATTAAACGGAGAAATCCAGATGGAGTTAACAAAAGAAAAGATAGGTGGACTGGTGGGAACAATCATCTTTGCGGTGTTGCTCCTGCTCATACTTATTTTTTCCTACTTCACCCTGACAATCCCTCCCCAGGAGCTGGAAGGTATTCCGGTAATGTTTGGCGCCACAGAAAATGCTTTTGGCATCACGGAGGCACCGATGGCCGAGGTGACCCCAGCTCCCGCCTCCACCCCGAATGTTCCGGAATATAGACCCAATGAACCGATGATCACGCAAACCACCGAGCCAACCATCGACGTGGAAGCACAACGGGAAGAAGAACGTCGCCAGGCACAACTGGCCGAAGAACGCAGAAAAAGGGAAGAGGCGGAACGATTGAGGAGAGCGGAAGAAGCGCGGCGAAGAGAAATCAACCAACAGATGTCGGGACTCTTTGGCGAGAGCGCCGGCAACCGGGGCAATACCGAAGGCAGCGGTACTCAGGGCGTTTCCACCGGAAATGCTACGCAGGGAGCCGCCACGGGCACGGGTGGTATCGGTTCGTACGACCTGGGCGGACGCAGCCTTGGCAGCGGGGGACTGGTACAGCCACGCTACACAGTGAACGATTATGGCACGGTCGTTGTTAATATTACCGTAGATCCTGGCGGAAATGTGATCAACGCAGAAATTGGACGAGGGACAAATACGCCCAATACTGCCCTTCGTAACGAAGCATTGCGTGCTGCCAAAAACACAAAATTCAACGCGATAGCCTCACCCAACAACCAGCAGGGGACAATCACCTACAAGTTCAACCTGAACTGATCACAGCTATTTCTGCACAATAGGGAATAAATATGTTCCGCCCGGCATCATTTGTTTAAAACCCTGTCCGGATATATCCGGACACAAAACGAAGAAATTATGAAGAAAGTAGTCTTGTTTTTAGCAAACGGGTTTGAGGAAATCGAAGCCCTCGGCACACTGGATATTTTGAGGAGAGCACAAATACCTGTAAAAACCGTCTCCATCTCTGACGACAAAACGGTGACCGGTGCACACAATATTTCCGTCATCGCCGACACCATCTTTGCCGAGGCAGATTTCACAGAGGTGGAAGTATTGGTGTTGCCGGGAGGAATGCCCGGTGCGAAACATCTGAATGAGCACGAAGGAGTGAAAAACCTGCTTTTGGAATTCAACAAGCAGCAAAAGATGATCGCCTCCATCTGTGCGGCCCCCATGGTACTGGGCGGACTTCGTTTGCTTGAGGGCAGACGGGCTACCTGCTATCCGGGTTTTGAGCCTGAGTTAATTGGTGCACAGGTTACCGGCGAAAACGTGGTTGTAGACGGAAATCTAACCACGGGAAAAGGTCCCGGACTTGTATTTGACTTCGCACTAAGACTGGTAGAACAGATTGCAGGTATTTCGACACGGCGCGAGGTGCAACAAGGCTTGCTTTTGTAATATCCGGCAATCTCTCCCGTTTTTTTGGAAGTTCAAGGTGCAAAGAGTTCAAGTAGACTTAGGCATTTTCCTGTAACAACAGTGCTCAAATAAATTTGATTCCTGTTCGTATTACTTAACGAAAATGTTGGCTATTAACGAAAAACAGATTATCTTTGCACCACTTTTTTTATAAGCAACATAATGTCTCACTATTTAAAGTAAATTTTTTTATTACAAATGACTGAAAACCTGAAAAGTGTAGCTCCGGTAGAAGATTTCGATTGGGCTGCGTATGCTGAAGGAGATCCTTACAGCAAAGAAAACAGAGAAAAACTTACCGAAAGCTACGACAATACGCTGAGTAAAATCAGTGACAAAGAAGTTGTAACAGGTATTGTAACCTCCATGAACAAACGCGAAGTGGTTGTAAACATTGGCTATAAGTCCGATGGCGTGGTGTCAATGAACGAGTTCCGCTACAACCCCGAACTAAAAATTGGCGACGAAGTAGAAGTTTACATCGAAAGCCAGGAAGACAAAAAAGGACAGTTGATCCTTTCCCACAAGAAAGCCCGTGCATCACGTTCCTGGGACCGTGTCAACGCCGCGCTTGAAAACAACGAAATCATTAAAGGATATATCAAATGTCGTACCAAGGGTGGTATGATCGTGGATGTGTTCGGCATCGAAGCATTCCTCCCCGGATCACAAATTGATGTGAAACCGATCCGCGATTACGATATATTTGTAGATAAGACAATGGAATTCAAGGTAGTAAAAATAAACCCTGAATACAAGAACGTGGTTGTTTCACACAAGGCTCTCATTGAGGAAGAACTGGAACAACAGAAAAAAGAGATTATCTCGAAACTCGAAAAAGGGCAGGTGCTCGAAGGAGTGGTCAAAAATATTACTTCCTACGGTGTATTTGTGGACCTGGGCGGCGTAGACGGCCTGGTACACATTACCGATCTTTCATGGGGACGCATTCAGCATCCCGAAGAGGTGGTACAGCTCGACGACAAGATCAACGTGGTAATCCTTGATTTCGACAACGAGAAAAAGCGCATTGCACTCGGTCTGAAGCAATTGACTCCGCATCCATGGGATGCACTCAGTGAAACTCTGAAGGTGGGTGACATCGTGAAGGGAAAAGTAGTGGTCATTGCCGATTACGGTGCATTCGTAGAAATCGCCCCCGGTGTGGAAGGGCTGATTCACGTATCGGAAATGAGCTGGACGCAACATCTTCACAGCGCACAGGACTTCATGACCGTAGGTGAAGAGGTGGAGGCAGTGATCCTCACACTCGACCGCGACGAGCGCAAGATGTCGCTCGGTGTGAAGCAACTCAAGCCTGATCCATGGGATAGTATTGAAATCAAATATCCGGTGGGCAGTACCCACACAGCTACCGTACGTAACTTTACCAACTTTGGCGCTTTCGTGGAGATTGAAGAAGGCGTAGAGGGCCTGATTCATATCTCCGACTTGTCGTGGACTAAGAAGATCAAACATCCGAGTGAAGTCACCGAAATAGGAGCTTCAATTGAAGTTCAAGTACTCGACATCGACAAGGAAAACCGCCGTTTAAGCCTGGGTCACAAGCAACTGGAAGAAAACCCATGGGACGTGTTTGAAACAATCTTTACTGTGGGCTCTATTCACGAAGGAACAATCGTGGAAATGCTCGACAAGGGAGCAGTGATCTCTCTGCCCTATGGCGTGGAAGGATTTGCAACTCCCAAACACCTGGTAAAGGAAGACAACTCACAGGCTCAGGTGGAAGAAAAGCTCGAATTTAAAGTGATCGAGTTCAATAAAGATGCCAAACGCATCATCGTTTCTCATAGCCGCATCCACGAAGATATCTCAGGCGACGACTCCAGAAGGAAAGGAAAACGCACTGGCAAGAAAGAAGGAGGAAACGAAGTGGCAGCAGCAATTCCGGTGATGGAGAAAACCACACTGGGCGACATCGAAGAACTAGCTGCACTAAAAGAGAAGCTTGACAACCAGAAGGTGGAAGCTTTCAAGAAAGAGGCGGCCAAAGCTGAAGCCAAAACAGAAGCCAAAGCTGAGGTAAAAGAAGAAGAGGCTCCCAAGGCTGGGGAAACAAAAGAAACCAAAACAGCCGAAGTACTAGAAGCTGAAGTAAAAGAAGACACTAAAGCTGACGCTGAAAAAGAAGCATAATCTTTTTATAAAATTTATTCTACCCGGGGTATCACACCATGTGATGCCCCGGTTTTTTATGTAAAAAATCCTGGCAATGAATAGTTTACATAGGAAACATATCTCCCGACCTTCTGACCGTAAAGTGATCCGACAGGTTAACTTTTATGTTATCTTTGAAAAAAAACGCCGATTGATGTAAGAATTTCCCCCGTTTCACGTCTATTATGTATGAACGCTCATCAATTTGAACATCAAATCCTATGTTATTCCGATAAGCTGTATCGTATGGCACTTTCGGTATTGAAAGACGAAAATCTGTCACAGGATGCGTATCAGGAGTTGATGATGCGTTTATGGGAAAAACGTGAACAGCTGAGGATGATCGAAAACCCACAGGCATTTTTGCTTACATCGATGCGAAACCTCTGTCTGGATATGCTCCGCAAGCAGCAACCAAACGGGGAGCTTTCCCCCAACGCAACTTATCCTGCGCCCGGTCCGCACCAGCTTACCGAAGAGGCTGACACGGTAAATACCATCAACAGAATGATTGATTCGCTTCCCGAAATGCAACGAACTATTATCCGTATGAAAGATGTGGAAGAGATGGAGGTGACGGAAATTGCAGAAATGATGTTGATCACAGAAAACGCCGTTACTGTTAATCTGTCACGGGCCCGAAAAAAAATACGTGAAATGATTCTTACCTTTCAACAAAAGGAGACTATGATTTATGAACAACGTAAATGATATACTGAACGCTTATTTCGAAGGAACGGCATTGCCTGAAGAGGAAAAAAGACTGAAGGAATATTTCCGAAGCAATACTGTTTTACCTCAACATGAAGTATATAAACCCATGTTTGCTGCTTTCGAGGAAGAAAAGCAAATTGCTGCTCCCATTTTTGTTATTCCGGTGAAGAAGAACAATAAAAAACCATTTCTATTTCGAAAATTGTGGATTCCAGCAGCAAGTATCGCGGCAGCTATTCTTCTGGTTGTTATTTTATTCCCGCTCAAAAACAAAACCGAAATATCTTCCAACGATTACGTGGTTTTCATCCATGGAAAGGCAATATCAGACCCGCATAAAGCACAAGTATATGCCGATAAAATGTTTATGCAAGCCAATGAAATCATCCGTACCAGCTATGAACCTTTAGTGAAAGCAAATACAATACAAAAGGAGATGGATGCCGATAAAATTTTTGACGATTTATCACAAAAAATTAATTATATAAAGTCTGCGAATCAATAACTTAAAACCCTGTAAAAATGAAAAAAAATCTCTCAATTATGTTCGTAATGCTCGCTTTTGCCACGACCATATCGGCTCAACAACTCGAAAAATTGTTCGACAAGTATATGGAGGATGAGCGATTTAATTATGTATACCAGAAAAAAGCCAATATGATGGACAGGTTAAACGATTTGACAAACATCGAGGCATGGGAGCTTGGCAAATCGCCAATAAGCACTGGTCGTCAAATGCTTACGTTGAATTCGACCGACAAATCGCTTGATGAAAGTTTTACCCGGGAAGTAGAAAATGCACTCAAAGCCGACAAGTATGAACAAGTTTCAATCGTAAGAAACGGAAAAAACCGGGTGGAGACCTATGAAAAAAACAGCGACAAAGGGACGTCTAAAGTCAGTTTCATAAAAAATCCCGAGAATATCATGGTCACATTGAATTCATATGCTCCCCAGAAATAATTCATGTGAGAAGGTGCTCTCGTAAAGAAACTCTACTTTTCAATATATACACATGAACGGGAATATGACGGGATGTCATGTTCCCGTTTCTCATTTTTCGTTATATTTGTATCCTAAAAATCAGAGCAGGTGTTTTTAAACGACAAACCATATCGTGATTTCTCGGAATATCTTTCGGCACGATTTCCTTATAAGGTACAAAAGATATCCATTAACGCAGGTTTCACCTGCCCCAACCGCGATGGCAGTAAAGGACGCGGCGGATGTACATACTGCAACAACCAAAGCTTTAGTCCCGGTTACGGAAAACCTACCAGGACCATCACGGAACAACTGGCCGACGGCATTCATTTCTTCTCGCGCAAATATCCGGAGATGAAATACCTGGCCTATTTTCAATCCTATACCAATACCTACGACAGCATTGACTCGCTTATCGACAAATATGAGGAGGCACTCTCCTATCCCGGCGTGGTGGGACTGATTGTGGGTACCCGCCCCGACTGTATGCCCGGGGAGTTGCTTGATTACTTTGAAGCCCTCGGCAAAAAGACATTTGTGTTGGTAGAATATGGCGTGGAGTCAACTTTAAATAAAACACTGGAACGGGTAAACCGTCAACATACCTATGAAGAATCTGCCCTAATGATCCGTAAAACGGCGGAAAGAATGATCCCGACAGGCGCGCACATGATCCTGGGCCTGCCCGGAGAAACAGAAGAAGATATCCTGCACCATGCTGACAGACTCTCCGAATTACCACTCACAACCCTCAAGCTTCACCAGTTGCAAATTATCCGTTACACCGCCATGGCACGGGAGTATAAATTGCTGCCGGAATCGTTCAAGCTGTTCACGCTCGAAGAATATGTCGATCTGTGCGTTCTTTTTGCCGAACGCCTTAGTCCCGATATCAATATTGAAAGGTTCACGTCACAATCGCCCGCAAGACTGCTGATTGCACCCGATTGGGGACTAAAGAATTACGAGGTGAGGGAAAAAATACTGAAACGGTTTGGCGAGAAGGGAACCTGGCAAGGGAAACTTTACATCCGGTAGTTCCAGTCACGCTGTGTATACTTTTTCTTTTGCAGTTCCTCAATCTCTGCCATATCCTCTCTTTTGAACATAGTGAGTTCTTTGAGTCCATAGTATTCCAGCAGTTTTCGGGTAAGCGCCTCCAAAAAAGCAGTCACGTCGTCAGCCCTTCCTTGCTGTTCCAACAGATAGGAACGTATATTCCGCACAGGACTGGATACCGAGGCTGTCGCTTTTTTTATCAGGTGCCCGTTTTCCGACGTCAGGGCTCTCTGTAAAACCTCCAGATCTGCATCATACAACAGGGTACCATGATGCAGTTCCCTTCCTCTGGAGATATGTGATGCAGTACCCGATATCTTACGTCCCTCAAGCCAGAGGTCTTTTCTTTTCCCTATCACAACGGGAATACCCAATTTGTGAAGTACAACCACAACGGGTTCAAGAAAACGAGTACTTAAGGGTGCACCAGTGCTATCATGAATGAACGAGTAATTCAGGTTTCCTTCATCGTGATACACCGCTCCTCCACCAGACATGCGACGAATAATCCGGATATCATGCTCGATACAGAAATCCGGATCCACTTCGTTCATTACTGCCTGGTTTGACCCGATGATCACACTCGGTTCATTCACATAGAGCCACAAAAAATTTTCACCCTTTCTAGAGAATAGATGTTCTTCTGCGGCCAGGTTAAAAGCTGGCGTAGTAGAGGGAGAGACAATGATATTCATCTGATGATTCCCTCTTTCATTTGTGGTTCGTGAGACATTTGTACTCAGTTAATTTGTGTTCATTTCCAAAGTTGCAAAATCGATAAACCTATCCAGCGTATTGATAACGGGCTCCTTGCCATTCGCTGAAGAGATCCAGTAGCTGAGGTATTTTGCCGGCTTTAGGATAAAGATATGCTGGTTGCCATCATCCATCTTCAGCGCACAATCATCCGGATTCAGGAAGATCGCAGCACCCAGTTCCACTTTTTCGTCTGCCACATCTTCCGGGTGCAATCCCCAGGTAAAAATGCGATCCTCTTCCACCACTACCTGCTGTCCAGGATGGTAGTTGATACCGGTCACAAATTCCACCTGCGCATCCGATAGAGCAAAAGCTTCCACCTTAGCCTTTCTGACACCGGAATAGACGGTAACCCTGACAAGGATATCCACTTTGCCATTGCGATAGGGGACATCTTCCGACAGCATCTCCATAAATGAGACGGATCCCTCTTTCGCTACCCTAGCCAATCGGTTTGACACCGGGTGTAGCGGTACCACCTTCTCTCCATCCCATAAACGAATACCTCCCAGACCGACTGTAGACCCTACCTTATAGTAGTCGGCACCTTTCCCTTGCATCTGCTGCTCCGGTGTGGGGTACCACCTGTATTGTGACAACTCTAGTCCCCTATTGGCTTTTGAGTAAACATCGATGGCTGCCTTTTTGTCGAAGTAGAGCCGAAGACCTAGCCATTCATTCTCAATTGCCGGGCCGTGATGCCCCAGAGCACTATAGAGATCTCCTGATTTTGATGAGACATAATCAAGATAACGGGTACTGTCACTGCGCAGGAAGAGACTCGCATCCGTCATGTTTTGGGCTACAAGAAAAGAGGCTTGCAGCAAAAATGGGAACAAGAATAATATACTTTTCATGTAATCAATTAGAATGTGAAATTTTGGCCTATACTTTTGGATCAGTATTACAAACATAGTGAATAAATATCGCCATATCAATTTATTTTTCCTTTTTATCTCCTTTCTGTTATACGGAGGGACTTAGCCTGTAACGATATAAAAATATGGATTTCACGATAAAACAGTAAAAGCGGTCGAACTAATTTTTTATCACTAACTTTGTCCTATGTAATGATTACTTGCAAACCGTTGTATGTCCAACAATTGTACGGCAAAAGCTGATCGCTGTAAACCGAAAACGAATAACTAACTTAAAAACTGAAAAATCAAATGATCAAAACCTGGCGCTGGTTCGGGCCACAAGATAAAATTACTCTCGATATGCTTCGTCAGATTGGCGTGGAGGGAATTGTTACCGCCTTACACGACCTTCCTCCCGGAGAGGTGTGGAGCAGGGAAGCAATAGATAAGCTGAAACAAGTCATTGAAGATGCAGGTCTTGTTTGGTCGGTAGCCGAAAGTCTTCCTGTGGCCGAGGAGATAAAATATGCTACCCCCGTGCGCGATCAGTTGATTGAAAACTATAAAGTGAGTTTAGCCAACCTGGGTAAAGCCGGTGTGAAAACCATATGCTACAACTTTATGCCCGCCATCGACTGGATACGTACCAACCTGAACCACCCGCTTCCCGATGGTACCACCACCCTCTATTTCGACAAGATTCGTTTTGCCTGCTTCGACTGTAAGATTTTGCGCAGAGCGGGAGCAGAGAAAGATTACACTGAAGAAGAGATCGAAAAGATGAATCTGCTGTACAAGGAGATGACTACAGAAGATAAAGAAATCCTCATCGATACGATCATTGTCAAAACACAGGGTTTTATCCACCGGAATATATCCGGCGGGAACAATAATCCGGTCGTGGAATTTAGAAAACAGCTACAGAAGTACGCGGGCATTGACAGAAAGAAGCTCCGGGAGAACCTGCAATATTTCCTCCAGCAGGTAATACCCGTGGCAGAAGAGCAAAACATCATGTTATGTATCCACCCCGATGACCCACCTTTCCCTGTATTTGGCCTACCCCGCATTGTCACTAATGAGGAGGATATCAACTGGATTCTCCGCGCCCTACCCTCCCGAAGCAACGGTCTCGCCCTTTGCGCCGGTTCACTGAGTGCCGGTGCCCACAATGATGTACCTGCCTTGGCCAGCAAATTTGCAGACCGGATAGGCTTTGCCCATCTCAGAAGCACACAACTACTTCCCGAGGGCAACTTTATGGAAGCATCGCACTTGGATGGAAACGGCAAGCTGATAGAGGTGATCCGCATCCTGGAACGGGAGCGGCCGCAGATACCCATGCGGGTAGATCATGGCAAGCTGATACTCAACGATGCGGAAAAGGACTACAATCCGGGCTACTCCTTCTTAGGGAGAATGTTTGCTCTGGCACAGGTGGAAGGGATGATGGCCGTAGTACGGAATGAAATAGAATTTGAAAATGAACCTCAAAATTATTGATTACATAATTGATAATCAAATCATTGCAGAACCTCTATTCAAAAACGAAAAGTCTTAACTTTGTTGAAAAAAATCAATTTGACTCATGCAATTCAAGTTACCTTCATTTTCTTCAAAGACGGATCCAAAAGAATATCGTTTAGGTTTTTCTCAAATCTTGGTTTTTCATTGGAAGCTATTGATATTGTCAAAATATTGAATTATATTCGTACGTTCGTATAAGTATTGCTGTGTTTGAATAATTATAACACATTCAAATCATTTGTACAATTAATTACAATTAATATTTTACAGTTAAATTGTGGCTTATGTCGGTACGAAGTGGTTCCTTTTTAATGCAAGATAAGGCAGAATGGCAAGTGACCGGTCCAGGAATACAACGCCAGATAATGGGTTACGATGAGCAGATGATGCTCGTGAAGGTCAAATTTCAGAAAGGTGCAGTGGGAGAGATGCACTCCCATCCCCATTCGCAGACTACTTATGTAGCAAGTGGTATTTTTGAATTTAACATAGATGGCGAAATAAATGTCGTTAAAGAAGGGGATGGACTTTATATCGCTCCCAATCTTCCTCATGGTACACAATGCCTCGAAGCAGGTCTACTGATAGATGTATTTAGCCCAATGAGAAAAGATTTCCTTTGATATTTCCAAAAATCAATGATGATTTTTCCACATCGGTGATAATAGCTTTCTCAATGTGATAGTTTTCGCCAATTAATTACTGCTCAGTGAACAAGTGATTCATGTAGAAGGTATTTCATCTTTTTTACTCTTTCGAGGGGTTTGAGACGATTGTAAAAACTGTTCCGTCCTTTCAGGGGTGAGCAATTCCCAGAGGGAAGCCACCGTCCATCCCGGTGCAAAAATATTGTTATAAAATCCTTTCCCATTTCTGCCGTAATCCCAGTGGGTATGCTGCACCACTTCAGGATAAAAACCTGACTTCGCCACCCCACACAAATGCCCTTCGAAGGGCAACAACTGACGCATAGAAGAAGATATGACAGCAAGAAACTGTAAAAAACGAGGTTCGTTGTATCGTTTTGATAACCATTTCAACACCGACCCAAACTCAAATATAAACACATCTATATGGTTGTTTTCTACGGATACATTGCCCCATCCGCGCGTTTTGAACCCGATATCGCCAATCATCTGCCCAGGGGCAAATGGCACATCCCATACATAATACCACGACAAGGCAAAGTAAGCCGATTTACGGGTCAAGTCAGCATAGCGCTGCTGTTCCTCTCCGCTACTCACCAAAGCCAAATAATAGGTAGCTGTTGAAGCATAGAGTGAAGCTTCCTTGTCTTCACAATTTGCATCCAACGTGGATGAAAAGTAGTCGGCTTTCGATATAATTTCTTTCTCTAAATAGTCGACTGTTCTTTTTGCCGCCTGCAGGTAATGATCATTGTTGAAATAGGAGGAAGCCATTACCAGGGGCAGGGTTGCAGAAGGTGTACTACCACCGGTGGAATCCACCCGCCTCAGGTCATCCCGGAATTTTCTGGGAAAGCTGCCATCTTCATGCTGCAAGAGAAGAAACTGTTGCAGAATCCAGGTAATTCTTTCTTCCCATTCTGGATAAGCACGGCCGTTGTTCTTTTCATACTGAAGGAAATGTAATATCGCATAAATGCCTTCCGATTGTCGTCGAATACTGTAAACATCTGTTTCACTGTCGTTGTCGAAGTTAACAAATTCTCTGAAGAAGCCATTGGGAGTAAAACCATTTTCCAGATAGCTACTAAATACTGCATAACTATTGGTGATCAGGTCTTGACGACCATGCTGCGCTCCATATTCCAGAGCATTAAAGGCATTGAGCAGCACCCTACCCACAAAACCCACCTCTGCCCTACCATTGGGTTCACAGGTAGCCACCTGTAACCACTCACCCGAATTGAATATTAGCGGCTTATCATTCACATAGCTGGAGGTAAAAAAACGGCTCAGCGTCTCTTTCACAAATGAATCGCTGAATCCGGTCTCTACCGGCTCAGGGCGCCAGGTATCAAACCCATACTCCCACATCTGCCGGACAAAGTCGGAGAAATCGGCTGCCTTCCCTTCCCTGATCTGCCAGGTAAGCTCCATCAAGGTTCCTTCCGGCAGGTAGTGAAACGCTTCCACCGGTTCTGCCAGTGTCAGTTTGCGAATATAGGTACGTGGGGTCTCCTGATAGGGGAATCCAAAGGAAATGGCCGATTCCCCCTCCAGGTTCTCGAATCCGGTATATCCTATGGATGTTTTCCCGGAAACGATCACCTCTCCTGCAGTATGTGTCGCAAGGGCTTCATGTCTGAAATCATCGATTCGCATCACAGAGGTAAAAGTTTCGGACACCTCATTGAAAATGGCAGTCATGGGGGCACTCAGACGATCTTCCCGTACCGTCCAACTGTCGGAGGTGTGAAATGAGGGAGCGCGATCCGGTGAACGAAGATTTCTCCTGTACCAGAAGCCCGGCATATAGAACTGGCAATCCTCATGTTTGAAGGATGTGTGAAGCAACTGCTTGAAGTTGAAATAGAGATTCTCTTCAGCCTTCAGGGTAACAGTGATGGACCCGTCGCTTACGTTTCTGCGGATGGTAAGGGGTAGTTTTTCATCCGCTTCCAGATAGATCGCTCCCCCTTTACTGATCTCCTTAAGACCATATTCAACAGCCTCGTTTCCGGGAGTTTTCAGTGCGATCAGCGCATCCAACTGATATTTCTTCTCATTCGATTGCTCTTTGCAGGCTGTCACTACAAATAACAGAGCAAGTAATAATGTTGTTATTTTCATTTGATCAAAACTTTTATATCCCATTCTTTTGTTTCATGCGTGTCATCATCATGATCTTCAGAGCTTGCTTCTGAGGTGGTCGATCAAACGGGAAAGATGATTTTTCATAGGACGATAGGCCCTCTCATCTGCAACGTTGCGGTTCTCCTCTGGATCCCGCTGATGGTCGAACATCATCTCAGCCTCCGTATCATTTCGCTTGTCTCTCCATTTGGCATAGCTATAGCGTCTGTTGATCGCATTGTCACCATTGCCCCACTGTACAAAAACAGCCTCTTTACCCTTGAAGCGGGAATCGGTAAAAGAGGGAGCGAAGCTCAGTCCTTGCAGCTGGCCTTCCGGTTGTGGTATCCCTGTCAGGTCGCACAGTGTGGGGTAGAGATCCACCAGCTCCACCATGAGGTCTGACTTTGCGCCCTTTTGTCCGGGCAGGTGAATGATCAGGGGTATCTGTGTGGAACGTTTCATCAGGGTATGCTTACCCCAGAAGGAGTGCTCTCCCAGTTGCCACCCATGGTCGCCCAGAATCACCACGATGGTGGACTCCTCCAACGAGAGTTCCCTCAGCTCGTTGAGCAATAACCCTATCTGGGCATCCACATAGCTCACACAGGCATAATAACCATGTTTTGCCAGTCGCTGAAAATCTTCCTCCGACTTATCTCCCACTCCCCCGTAGGAGTTGATTTCAGTAGGTGCTTTCACCTGTTGGGGCAACCCCTCGGAGCGGTAGAAATTATCTGCCAGGGGGATCTCCTCCCTGTTGTACAGATCCCAATACTTCTTGGGGGCGTTGAACGGGAGGTGGGGTCGCCAGAAGCCGCATGCCAGGAAAAAGGGTTGATTCTGCTCCTTCATTCTTCGCAGGTCAGCGATCGTTTTCAGTGCCACCTTCCCATCCTGATAGGCGGAGTCGGACACCTCTGCAGACTCGTAGAAGGGTCCCCGCATCGTTTTGGGATGAATGGTTCTGGCAGAGACATCACTCATCCATAGCTCCCACTTGTTGTAGACAGCCCAATGCGACTCATACCCCTCCCTGTGGACCCTCCAGGGTTGCTCACTCCAGGCAGTGGCATGGTCATCCACGTTGTGGAACACCTTGCCATTGGAGAGGGTGTGATACCCGTGATCCCTGAACCACCGTGGCAGGGGTATCGCATCCGGTGCATCCTTCTCCGCATAGGTATAGGCATGGGTGAACCGTTCCGGCAGTTTCGGATAGAGACCTGTCAGCATGCTGGCTCTGGAGGCACCGCTGACAGGTGCATTGCAATAGGCATTGCGGAACAACAGCGAGTGGTTCGCCAGCGAATCCATCACTGGCGTGCGAATTGCTTCCTCGCCGTAACAGCCTAGCTCGGGACGTAGGTCATCGACCATGATCAACAGCACGTTGGGTCGGGCATCATTTTGCCCATAACCAGCAATTGCCGGCAAACCGGCCAACAAGGAGAATGTTTTTCTGATGCTCATTCTATGCATACGATCATTGGGCTTTTGTGATGGCAGGGCCGGTATAGGACTTCTTCATCCCGCCGAAATCGAGCACAATCTTCTGAATGACCATGCCGGGATCTCCACATCGGATGTGGAGCGTATGTTTTCCGGGCTTGTTGATGTAGAAAGTGGATTTATTGACCGCTGCGTTGCGTAACACATTCTCGTACCAGGTCTGGGTATATTCGGGTGCCGATGAGGAGGGTAAAGCCACCGGACCCTCATCGATGCAGACCGCATAGCGGGTCTGGGAGGAGTTCTGCTCATGGAAGTTGAAATCCCTGTCGGAGCTGAGCGGGAAGACAGGCAGCACATAGGTATAGACATCCACCGGGCCATGGTGGAAGGTATAAAAATCATATTCCACACCGGGGTTGTTGTGGTTTCGGGGATTGAGCACCTTGCCGGTAGGATCGCCCATCATCACCGCACGGTTCTCCACACCCAGGTTTTCGATGAGCTGCATCTTCACCTCATCGCTCTCTCTCTTCCTGTGGAAATCAGCTCCTGCAATGGAGACAACACCGTTATTCTCCACGAACAAACCCGATAGTTCCTCACTGGTGGGTGTAGGAGGATTGAAAAGTGAAACCATCACCTTCTCCTTTTTCCTGCCTACAGAAAACTCCAGGTAGCCCTGTACCGATTCACCCAGAGGCGCCTTGCTCCAGTCCACCGAAACCCACAGACGTTCTTCACCGCTCACAGTACCCCCTCTGCTACTCACGCGGATCCAGTCGGCCGAAGGTTTCACCTTCCAGCGGAAGGAGCCTTCACCCTTGTTGTAGATATCCACGAAATAGGTTGTCTGGTCGAAATACCTGCTGAAGGCAGGCAGAGAGAGGAAGCTGCTCACACCTTTCAGTGGCTCCCGTCCTTCGGGATAGAGCCCCATTGCTGGCTTCGGAGCAATCGCTACGGAGTCCAGTTTTGGCATCTCGAAGTATGAGGCGGTAACTCCCTGTCTGAGCGACAAGATTCTCTTCCATTTGCCATCCATCAGGTCGTTGTATTCGTAACTGATGTGGTAGAGGGTGTCGTAATAATGTTTTGCCTTGTCTCTCAACTTATTGGCCAGAACCCTCTCCTGAGCAATGTAGTCTCTGTTCCGCTGTGCGGTGAGCCACTTCTTGTTCATCAGCTCCGCTCCCTTCACGGGATAGTAAAGCAGCTGGAAGAAGGAGGGTTTCATCTTCTCCGGCAGCTCATTCAGGATCTTTTCCGCCATACTGCCAATACGGGTGTAGTCGGCAATGCGTGTCTCAGCCTCCCGGTAGTTGGCAAAGGAGAAATCGGTGTCGGTGTGACGCTCTCGTCCGTGGCTGAAGGTGTTCCACTCATATCCCCAACCCGTGAACTCCGGTTTGCGGATAAAAGCCAGCCGGAAATATTCATTGGTGATTTCATGGAAGGCATCGTAATACTGTTCGCCAAAGAGGCTGCTCAGCCACTTCGCGTTGTAATCTGCAATATTCTCAAACGAGAATTTTTCCAGGTCGTAGGCCATATCGAGAAAAAGAGTCACCGGGAACTCACACGATTTGATATCCCCCGCATTGAGGAGCCAAAGGCGATCAGCACCGGTATCATAGGCCTTCTTCAGCTCTTCGTACATCAGTGAGGGGGGGGTGGAAGCAAGCCAGAGGTAATCGTGCGGGATACCAAGGTAGGAAGCGTGGTAATAGACTCCAGACCCGCCGGAACGCTTCTGTTCATCGGCGTTGCTCAGCTGTTTCATGTAGCCGTAGTTGTCGTCCGGCCATACCAGAATTACATCCTCCGGTAGCTCCAGACCTTTCAGGTAGATCTCGAGCACCTCCTTGTAAGGGGTAAAAGCCTGGGGTATCTCCTCGATGGGTTTGTCAATGTACTTGAGCAATAGCTCCCGCTGGTCCTTGAGCGCCTCACCCACCAGCTTCACCCGCTCTTCGAGTGTATAGTTGCCGGTCATCGCCTTGTCGTGGAGACCTCTCAAAGCCAGGGTATAGACATTTTCATAAGGTGAGTTCTCCCTGACTCTTTTCTCCAGCGCCCTCAGGATTCCCTCCTTGTTGGTCATATAGTTCCACTCGCCCATGGTCTTGGTGTCCCACTCACTGGCGTTGTTGAAGAGGAGCGGCTCGGGATGCACCGAACCCATCACGATGCCGAACGAGTCGGCTACTACCTTATTCTCCGGGTACTTGTTAAAGGCTCCGGATGCCTCGTGCATGGCTGGGCAGAGATAGTTGGCCTTGAGACGGAGCAACAGCTCATATACCTTCTCATAGGTTTTGGGACCGATATCCTTCAGTTCCGGGTCGAAGGTATGTTTGGCCCAGGGGAGCAACCCCCAGTCCTCGTCGTTGATAAAAAGTCCCCTGAACTTGACGGAAGGTTTTTGGGAGACAAACCGTTCCACCGTCAGATGCAGTTCACTTCGCTTTTCCACCGGCACATCGGCCCACCAGTACCAGGGTGAGACTCCGATATTTTCGGAGATGGTGAAGAGTCCGTAGGCAGCGCCTCTGCGGTCGCTTCCTGCGACCACCAAAGCCTTGCTCACATTGGGGAAGGGATTATCCACCACCTGGATCAAAAACCGCTCCCACTCCCCTTCTATCTCATCTGCCGATATTTTCTTTTTTTGCACCAGTTCACGGATGAGCCGGTTGTTCTCAAGCGTGCCCACCAGAACAATTTGTGAAGCTGAAAAGTTTTCCACATTCTTTAGAGATGGCTGATGACCTGTAACCATTTTCACATCGTTGGAGAAAAGGGTGGCAGCCGTTCTTACCGATACTGGATCATGCGGATCCAACACAACTTGTGTTTCCACTGAAGGAAAACAGAGGCTGAATGATCCTGTGGCAGGCTTCTCAACAAGACTAATCTGTTGTCCATTCAGAAAAAGTGATATACTTAAAAACAGAATAAAAATAAATAGTTCTTTAAACTTCATTTCATACGATTAAAATTATTGACTTTCAAAGGTATCGCATGGTACTCGCTTTAATCACGTTCTTGCGTTTAGTGATTCATATGCTCGTTTTATACGATTTTTTAATTACGGTGTTTGGAACTCGCTTTAATCATGTACTTGTGTGATAATGATTATCAAGCTCGTTTCATCAATGAATTAGTTTTTGATTTCTTTGCAAATATTAATCATCGGAATATTTAACAAAAATGCCACTTTTTCTATAGTATCAGCATGGTGTCCTGTTCCAATAGCACAGTGGTGCGATGGCCCCACTTTACTCCATCGGTTGATGAAATCCCGGATATTGACGGGAAAACGATAACGACTGTTTGTATTACCTGTTTCCAATACTGCTCCTTCCACTGACTCGCCCTCTGCCACCAGCAAAAAAACTGAGTCAGATCCTTCTACAACGGAAAGGAGAGTAACTGGACCCTTTTTAACTGACATTTGTATAGAAAGGCCGGCACCCGGCTTCCCGTGATATACCGGTAGAGGAACCAGTTTGACACGGTCTTCAGAGATTTGAAAATGTGCCGGACCATCGTGACCTAGAAAAAGGATGTTTTCATTAAAATCCATCAGATAAAATTCAGAGAACGACCCTCCGGCACCCAGTTCACTCAGGATTTTCATGGCGTGCGCATTTTTTACTTCACACTCGCCTGCAACCGGTATATTCTTACCGGTGAGTAAAGTGTTTCCTGCAATGACCGAGGTGATGATATTTTCATACTCATTTCCTCTCTGACCCTCGTAATAATACGCCAAGGAACCCAGGTTGTGTGATTTCACCATTTTATCCAGTGCCACAGAAGTGGTCGCTGCACGATCCAGTTCTCTTGGATCACACATCGGATCGACTGCAAAAGCAGCGTGAAATTCCCCAATTTTCTCTTTCGTCTCCTTCTCGGATACTTGATCTCGGATACTTTTTAATTCACACATCTCAATCATTTCAAAATGAGTACCAAAAGTGACGCTTAGTTTGGTCAAATCAGCATACACATCCAACATCCCTCCATAGTAATTTCCCAAAATGCCCATTCTGTTTTTTTGTAATGCGTTCACTATATCTGATGCATCAATCCAGTTCTTTATCTCTTCCCATACCTTTTCTTCATGTAAATAACCGGTTATTATTTGATAACGTACTGAAGTTTTGTTTATTACACATGCAATCTCAGGAATAGCACACGATTGACAATGTTCCAGCCATACTCCTGTTTTTTCGGCATAATTATCCAATGCATTAAATTTTTGATAATCAACACTTTGCACCGGCTGGAGATTAAGCAATACAAATGGAACCTTTGTCTTTTGGATAATAGGAAGGATCGTAGACGACAAAGCATAAGTGGAAACATACAAGAAGACCAATTCGACATCATTGCGACTGAATAAATTTGCAGCCCGGACAGATATGTCAATATTGTCGACCATACCAGCATCAATTACTTCAGCACCCAACTTCTCCAATCTTTTTTTAATTTGTTGATGGTAGCCATTCAGATTGGAATATAAAGATTCGAACTGGGTCCAATATGTATCCAATCCAACACTAAATAATCCTACTTTACTCATAATTTTCAAAATTAATTACATAATAAATAATTTGAACCCTACCGAGAGATTGTCTCTGTATTCCTTGTAAATTCCGGACCGCCATAGGACCGTTTCATTCCCCCAAAATCAATCACAATCTTTTGGAGCATCACACCCGGATGACCGACGAATATTTTGATCTTATGCTTCCCCGGTTGGTCAATCACATGCGTTGTCTTGTTAATTCGGGTATTGCGCAGGATACTCTGTATCCACAAAGTACTGTAATAGGGAGCCGACGCCTCTGGCATATAAACCGGACTGTTGTCCAGCATGACACCATACCGTGAACCCGTTTCATCATTCAACGGAAACTGGGGTACCATATAGGTGTAAACATCCACGGGCCCTTCCGAAAATGTATAAAAATCGTATTCCAACATAGGGAATTCACTGGAGCGAACCGGAGCCACATAATTGGAAGTGAGTTCAAGTGACGGATAAAGGCTGTTTTTGGCCAACGGATCACCCAGCATCACTACCTTGTTGTCCATGCCAAGCCCTTCCAATATGCTGAAGCGAATCTCGTCTGTCTCCTTTTTTCTGTGAAAACCCGTTGCATCGACAGCCACAATGCCATTGTCCTCAACATATAGTTTTTCCAGATCCTCCACAGATGGAGTCGATGGGTTTAATAAAGATACAAAAACCTTTTGATTACCCCCATTGGATAAAATATTAATCTCACTCTTTATTGTTTCTCCCAGCGGCGCTTTATCCCAATCTACCGAAACAACAACCCTATCGTGCTCCCTTGTACTCCCTGAATTTTTGTCGAGGCGAATCCAGTCATCCTTCACCTCCACTCTCCAGTCCAGCATACCCAGACCTTTGTTAAACAAATCAATATGATATGATTTCGGTAGAAATTTATTAAACATCGGCAATGAATAAGGCTCTACGGAATTCTTCATATCTGTTAAATCTGAAACCGTGACTCCCAGCGAAGGATTCGGAGCAGCCGTCACACTATCCATCGGGGGAACAGCAAACCGCCCTCCTCCATTGCTTAACGCCATCATATGTTTCCATTTGCCATCAAGAAGACTGTTGTATGTATTTGTCAGTTCTTGCAACGCTTCCGCGTATTGTACTACCTCCTCACGTAAACTGTTCGCCACGACAAACTTCCGTGATGCGTAGTAATTTGCCTTTTCAGATTCCAACCACATTTGGTTAAATAGGGCAGAACCTTTTACGTTATAGTAGAGAAGCTGAAAATAAGAAGGATACAGATCTTTATCCAACTGTACAAGAATTTTTTCAGCTTTATCTGCCATTGCTGCGTATTCCCGGATTCGACGATCTGCCTCATCATAGTGCTGCACAGAAAAGAGATCGCTTCTCCTGTTCTTCATATATTCCGGTTTCCTGACGTATGCCAGTTTGTGGTAGGATTTTGAAATATCAAGAAACTCGCTTCTGTATTGTTTGCCAAAGATCTGGGAAAGAAAATCCGCGTGATGATCCACAATATTGTCGTACGAGAACCGATCAATATCGTATGCCATCTCCAAAAAGAGGCTGATATGGTATTCTGCCGGTTTGATGTCTCCCACGTTCGCAACCCATAACTGGTCGGCAGTGGTGTCGTATGCCTTTTTTAGCTCCCCGTACATCAGGGTGGGAGGAGTTGTGCAGAGCCACAAATTATCGTTGGGTGGCCCCCAGTAGGACAAATGATAATAAACACCGGCTCTGCCTTTTCGCTGTTGCTCTTTGGTGTTGCTGAGGCGTTTCATGTAGCCATAATCATCATCCGACCAGACAAAAGTCACATCATCTGGCACTTCAAGTCCTGCATCGTAAATATCCAGCACTTCTTTATAGGGGTAAAAGACTTGGGGTATCTCCTCTAGGGGTTTATCCAAATTATCATCTAAAATCTGCCGCTGATCTTTCAATGCAACCCCCAATAATTCCGCCTGTTTCTGAAGGGAGAGATCTCCCGCCATTACCGCATCGTGTATGCCTCGTAGTGCAAGGGTATATACATTCTCATAAATACCGTTTTCTCGTACCCTCTTTATCAACTGTTTATTGATTCCATCTTTGTTTTTTGAATAGTCCCAGGGTCCCATGGTTTTGGTATCCCACTCAGAAGCATTGTTAAAGAGGAGTGGTTCACAATGGATGGATCCCATCGCAATCCCGAATGAGTCAGCAACAACCTTGTTTTCCGGATATTTGTTAAATGCGCCAGAAGCCGAATGCATGGCCGGACTAAGATAATTGCCTTTTAAGCGAAGGAGCAACTCACAAACTTTCTCATAGGTTCTGGGACCGATATCATTCGTTTCCGGCTCAAATGTTTTTTTGGCCCATGGCAGCAATCCCCAATCCTCGTCGTTGATAAAAATTCCCCTGTAGCGTACAGAGGGAGTTTTTGAAACAGTGCGATCCACATTGATTGTCAGGTCTTTCCTTTTAAGAACGGGAACATCCGCCCACCAGTACCAAGGAAAGACGCCAATGGCTTCAGAAACTGATATGATGCCATAAGCAGCACCCCTTCGATCACTTCCGACAACTACCAATGCCTTATGCACTTTTGGAAAAGGGTTGTCAATCACTTGGATGAGATATTGTTCCCAGCCATCTTCTATTTCTTGTACAGAAATCCTTTTCCTCCGAATCAACTCTCTAATTAATTGGTTATTTTCGATTGTTCCCACCAGTACGATATTTGAAGAAGAAATCTCATCAATATCTACAATGGGGACTGTCTGATTGGTGACCCTTGTTATATCGCCGGCGAATAGTTTAGCCGCTGTGGCCACAGACTTGTGATCACTCCGATCTACCACAATCTCCGTACTGATAGCAGGACCGGAAAGTTGGAATGATTTGGAATTGGGATTTTTTACCAACTGAATCTGGGCATCCAGAAAGAATGGCAAACTAAAAAACAAAAAAAAGATGAAACGCTTTAAATACACCATTGATCTTACACTTTTTATTGATCTACAAAAAAATAACCAACTCAAGTTCCGCAATCTCATTTACCATGCAACATGGCAGTTCCCTTTATATCCAACGCCTCAGCGAGGGCATCAAGCATTCCGTATCCAAATCTGTTGTCTGGCAACAGATAATGGCCTTCGGACCATTCGTTAAAACAAGCAATCGTTAGAATATTGGGTACTTCCGGGTGCTGGTTGAGGTAGGAGAAAGCTGCCCGTACAAACGCTTTAAATGCAGCCGGACTTTCGTTGTCAAAAATTACGCATCCCGGCCATTCATCCCTATTTGGTACTTCGGGCCTCTTTTTCGGGGCGATATAGCGAGGTGTTGAATCCCACCCAGGTGAAAGAGCGGGAATATAGGACACCTCAAAATCCCTGTGGTGTTCCGGCCAAAGTTTGAAAGCCACATCAGCTGCAGCTACTTCGTAGTCAGAAATCTCGTTCTCCTTGGGTTGGAAACGACGGGTGGTCCAATCAATTGGATTATATGACCCGGCAGTATCGTAACCCACTTTTCGACAATTGGGCGAATAAAAACCGGACATATGAAAATGGATTCCTTTATGTCCCAGTTTTTTGGCATAAGCCCGCAAATCCTTAAAAAGTTGCACCGTTGTATCTAGTCCAATCATTTTTTCCAGCCGGTTGGGATCCCATATACACAGTATCGGCTTGTCGTCGATTTTCCAGTAATTGGGTTGATGAAAATAGCGGGAAATCATGTAAGTGAGGCTGCGCCAGCACTCTTCAACAGTTACATCGGGGGGTTGATAGCTGGGTGGATAGACCGGTTTGCCGTCAATTTGTTCTGTGGGATAGAGTATATACCAGGGATGATTGGTCCACATACAGGCAAACTGGACATCACAAGCATTTGATGAACGTAGAAAACCGTTCTCCAATGCTTCATGCAGGGCTGGTTCTCCATTATACCAATACCAGTCCCAGATGTATACATCGATACCACTTTCTTTGGCTAGCCTGTTATATTTCTCCCAAGTGGAAGGCAGGCTCTCATCGAGCTCTCCCAATAAGGGACCGCGGGGTTGCTGGTGTCCCTGAAACCAAGATCGCGCACTTCTGATCAGGTTGTATTCTGTCCATTTCTCACCATACAGATGATTGTGTATAGCCGAAGGGTGGTAGTTTGGGAACACGTAAGCTGCGACAGTCAAATCATCCGGTTTTTTCAACAACGACGTGTCCCCGGCGAGACGCTCCAGATCGCGGGGCAGCCGGTGTCGATCGTTCCACGACTTATCTTTTGCAGCATCCTGTGAGGTACTGTCCTGATTTGTATGCCCAAATGAACCGAGAGAAACTCCCGCTGCCATCGATGCAAGGGTACCTTTTTTGATAAATGTTCTTCTTTCCATAATCTTACTTTTATTCTACGGGGATATTTGTTTCTGAACCGGGATAACCCATATTCTGATTGATATGTCCCTGACTGTTTGAAGTAATAGCTGTCAAGGGGACAGGATAAAGCACATGATACGGCTTCATCACAAATGCATTGGTGGAATAAAAAAACTCTTCCTTATAAAAATTATTCTTTTGCATGATGCGGTCGTAATACCAGTTTTTTTCACTGAAGTTATTGAGAGAATAGCCGTCCTTATTTAATTTAGCTTTTAGATATGCAATTCTGGTTAACTCAATCTTTCTATGTTCTTCCAGATAAAGTTCTCTTGCCCTTTCATCCAGGATATCATCCAGGGTTACATTATTCAATAATGGAGCATTCACTCGAGAGCGGATCACATTCACATCGGCCTTCGCTTTATCTAACTGTCCCATCCACCAGTATGCTTCGGCACGCATGAGATAGGTCTCAGCCAACCGAAAAACATAACTGTCGGTAAATCCTCCCGAAGGTGTTTTCCCCCTGTTGATATCATCCTTATAGATTAATACTTTCACAATGGGAAATGAAAAATAACAACGCATTGTATCTGAAACAAACTGTCTTTGGACAGGTTTGCCAAACCATGTAGCACTACCGCCCTTTGAGGCCGGTCTGTTATACCAAAGGCGGGAAATGTCATACCAGTTGTTGTTATTATGACGCAGATCGCTTCCTGCAGCTGACCAAATTTCATATTGACTGTAGTTTGTAGGCCTGATCTTCGCAATTCCTCTGCCCAATGAATCCAATAGTTGATATCCGGCATAGGGAGCAGCATCATAAGTTGTACCGGGTTTCCCGTCCGGTGTACGAACGGCCGCTCCATTGCTCCAGTAAGGAACAAAATTACGCATTCTTGCAGAGCCGTTGACTGCTACATTACCCTGAATGCCAAAACGTTCCTGCACAACGTAAATTGCTTCCTTATTTTCCGGAGAACTTATATTGTCTTCATTAAACAGGTCGTTGAACACATCCAGCTTTGCATTGGAAGCATTCACGCCAAACCGGGAAGTCATCAACTTTAAACCATAATCGTTGATGCATCTTGTGGCAGATGCCACAGCATTCTCAAAATCACCGACTGACAAATAGACCTTGGCCAGCAAATGTTCACCTGTTGCTCTGTTTACTGCTCCCGCTTTTACTGATATAGGCAACCATTTTACGGCAAATTCGAGGTCTTTCTTTATCTGATCGAGAATCGTCCAACGTGAGGCGGTATAAAAATCAAGCTTGGGCCCGGTAATCTCTTCAAGGATCAAAGGCACGTCACCCCATTGATGGGTAAGTATAAAGTACCAGTAGGCGCGATGGAAATAAGCTTCTCCCAAAATTGCGTTGCGTTCTTCTTCGCTGGTAAATGTGGCATTGTCGATTCTGCTGATCACCGTGTTGGCATATTTGATGCCGTTCCAGCTTAAATCCCAATATCTCATATGCAAAGAAGCATTCGTGGTAGGAGTAAGTTGGGTTTCCAAATTGTGAATTTCTTTTGTTTCGGGACTACCGATGACGGATACATCTGAAAAAGCATATTCGTATACGATGGGCGTTTCACAAACACCTGCATTAAAGGCATCGCCAAACCACTCCCATTTAATCTGTTTTCTGGAAGTCACAAGCAATGCTTCGAGACCCGCTTTATCAATCAATGTGTTTTCAGGTGCATAGAATGAAAGTGGTTCCGGGGTCAGGTCTACACAAGATGAAATCATACAGACCAGGAGCAATAAGAAGGATATTTTTTTTGTTATTTTTGCTTTCATAATTGTTATTCTTAGAAGATTCTCAAAATGTAAGGTCTAGTCCAAAAGTAAGAATAAGCGGAGATCTGCCTCTGTTCTCCGGATCAAAATAGGTCCAGTTGGTAATAACGAACCCATTATCAACATTGGCACTTACTCGAAGCGATTCCAGGGCATATTTCGTAAGATACTGTGTGGGTATTCTATACGACAACGATGCATTCTGTAGTCTCACATAATCTCTTCTTTTATATATATTTACCGAAGGATTTGAAGAGTTTGAAGCCAATCGAGCAAATTCATTCGATGGATTATCAGGCATCCAGTAGTCAGTTTTTATTGAATTAGATCTGTCAAAATACCTATTGTCTTCATTTCTGGGCATATTATCTACCGCCCAATAATTAAATTCACCTCTCAACAAAAAGGATAAATTGAAATTTTGAAACAATGTGAGATCATTTCTCAGTGATGCGCGGAATTTGGGTACCAGCGAACCTTGCCATACTTTGTCTTTCTGGGTCATTTTTCCATCTGCATCCACATCTAATAATCTGGGATCACCTGGCAGTTTACCATATTTCTTCGCTTCATCTTCTTCTCCCAACTGCCATATCCCGATCATCTTATAATCATATATATCATAAATTCCCTTACCGATGTACCATCCGTTCTGTACATCATCATCTTCACGCTGTCCGACCACATTTCCTTCCTCATCCAGGACATCAACCATGTTGCCATAAAGATGCTTTATGGTATTCTGATTTGTACTGAAGATGACAGAAGATTCCCAGCGTACTTTTTTGGGAATATCCACATTGATGCTTGAAAGAGTGACTTCAAGGCCTTTGTTATCTACCTGTCCAAGATTTGCAATAACACTGCTAAAACCTGTGATTGTCGGTAACGACCGTGAAAGAATTAAATCGCTTGTTTTATTGTAATAGAGATCGACAACTCCGTTAATCCTACTGTCAAACATCCAAAAATCAACTCCTATATTGGTGGCACGCGTACGCTCCCATTTCAGATTATTATTGGCAAGATTATTCGTCCATACGCCTTTTACATTTTCACCATCCATAATGTTATCGGTAACATTCAACCGCGAAAGGGCGACATACCGGCCAATATCCCTGTTGCCGCTCTCACCCCAGGAAAGGCGCAGTTTTAAATCATCAATTACGTTTACATTTTTAAAAAAAGGTTCTTGCGACATTCGCCAGGCTACTGCAAAAGCTGGATAGGTACCGTAAGGATTGTTAATCCCAAAAGCGGAAAATCCGTCACGACGAATTGAGGCAGTAAGCAAATAGCGATCCAACAGATTATAGTTTATCCGCCCCAAAATGGCATTTCCGGTTTGTACCTCATCATTGGATTCGGTAACAGGATTAATTCCGGCATTCATGTTATGAAAAGTCAGGTTGCTGTTTGGCACGAAGCCTTCATTTGACGATGTACTGTTCCAATATTGATATTTTTCTGAACTCACAACGAAGGTCGCATCAACACGATGGATATCAGAGAAAGTATAATTCCAGTTCAGAATATTGTCGATCAACCACTCATAATCCGAATAGTCATTTCTGCTTGCTTCACCTCCTACAGTAATTCCCGGTTTGATATCAGAATGAAAATAGTAATTCTTTCTCCATCCGAATCGGTTATTTACGTTTGTCTGTAAGCTGAATCCTTTTGGAAAGGTTATGTGTGAGAAGATAGTAGAATTAAGTGTCTGCACGCGGTAAAAATAATCATCCACATAGTGTTCCAACAACGGATTTGCAATTCGTGCGTCATTCGTTGGAAATCGTTTGATGGATCCATCCTCTTCATACATTGTTCCGAATGGACTGATCACGTCGGCATTTCCTGTATTTGCGGTGATATCATTATCACTTCTGTTGGAGAATTGCGTATTGGTTCCGATTTTTAACCAATCAGTTACATTTGTTTCAAGATTAATACGCCCCCTTACAGCATTAAAATTATCACCTACCACAAAACCTTCGTTATTTTGATATCCCAATGACGTATAGTAATTTACTTTGGGTGTACGACCTGAAATGGAGATGTTGTAATCTTGTCTCACCCCTGTTCTATAAATCATATCTCTCCAATCCACGGAATTCCCTGCCGTATAATTTTTAAGCTCTACATCAGTAAATTGCAACCTGTTAAGCCACGTCTCGGTATAATTACCAGAAAAAGATGGATCATAGGCAGCCCACTGTTCCTTGGTTACGCCCATAGGTAATTGATCCGGGTTATCATAGTATCCAAGCCCTTTTTTTTTTGATTCAGGATTGAAAAAATCAATTGTTTTCCAATAATCCGCTCTACGAGTAACATATTCATCAGGCGTTGGTAAGGGGGGGATTGTCCTGAGATTTGAAAATCCATATTTTGCATTCAAGGTAATCTGTGGTTTGTCTGATTTTCCTTTTTTGGTATTGACCATGATCACACCCGCAGACCCCTTCGAACCATAAATTGCAGTAGAACTGGCATCTTTCAGCACATCGATACTTTCAATATCATTCGGATTGATATCGCTGATATTGCCGTAGTAAATGTTCCCGTCAAGAACAATCAACGGTGACGTGGAGGCCTGTAGCGACGCAGGTCCCCTCACCTGAATACTGCCTCCTCCGGCGGCGTCGTTATTCACACCGATATTGATCCCTGCGAGGTTTCCTTTCAAAAAGTCAGCCACTGTGGTCGCTACTTTTGTTTCAATTACATCACTACCAACGTGAGAAACTGATCCGGTTAAATCCTTCTTGCGAACGGTACCGTATCCAATCACAACGACTTCGTCCAAAAGTTTTGTATCCTCACGCAACACCACATTTAGCTTATTTGTTCGTGCGGTAACCAAAATCTCCTGCGTTTCATAGCCAATATAAGAAAACACAAGGATAGAAGATTCCCCGCTGACGTTGATCTGATAATTCCCGTCGACATCGGTAATTGTACCCTCGGAAGTACCTTTTACTATCACTGTCACCCCAATAACCGGGATTCCATCGGTATCTGAGACGGTACCGGTTATCGTTCTCAATTGAGCATTCTGTGCGCTCAGCCCAAAGAAACTACATCCAATAATTATGATCAGATACAGTTTAATAATCTCACTCAATCTATTTTTCATTGTAAATTAAAAATTATAAATATTATTCACCTGAAGGTCGTTTTATTTTTTCTCCAATTGAAACTGCCCGTTCAAAGGTTGGACTCGCAGCCTCATTCCAGTTAACTTTTTGTATTCGGACGTTGCGGTAGTTGGTATCACCACCGCCGGGTAGGTTCCGGGCGTGGTAGATCACCCAGTCTTCCGTACCGTCGGGCGATTTGAAGAAGCCGTTATGGCCGGGGCCGAATACCCCTCCCTCATCGTTGCGTGTCAGGATGGGCTGGTCATACTTGATCCAGTCCGCTTTCACCATTGGGTTACCACCCGGTTTGAGTTTCAACAGACCGAGACAGTAATCATCTGTCCAGAAACCACTCCCGGAGTATGTGAGAAACACCTCGCCATCCTTGTTTGTGATGATTGCAGGGCCTTCGTTGATCGGGTTGCCATGCTTTTCCCATGCATAATCGGGTCGGGAGATCAGTACCCTCTCACCGTCAATGGTCCAGGGATCAGACATCCTGGCGATGTAAAGGTTCTGTGTCGCTGTATTGGTGGGTGAGGACCAGCCAGACCAAATTGTATAAAGCTGTCCTTCATGCTCCAGGATGGTGCCATCAATGGCCCAGTTGTCGGTGGGGTCAGTCATTTTTCCTTTGAGCATCCAATCGCCTCCCCTTGAAAGCTGTGACCCTGAGTACTCCAGTACGTACATCCGGTGGTTCCGGTTTTCACCATTATCTGCCGCGATATAGGCATACCACTTGTTGTTGATTTTGTGCAGCTCCGGTGCCCAGAGGTTGCTCGAGTAGGCGGTACCGGAAGGTGGGCGCCAGCGGGAGTGGAGTACAAAGTTGTCTCCCTCAAAATAATCGGAGATTCGTTTCACCTCGTAAAGGGAGAGAGAACTGCCGGCTGTATAGGTGAAATAGTACTTGCCGTTTTCCAATACAACCCAGGGATCGGCACCCCTGCTCCAGACAGGATTCACAAAATAGAGATTCGGTTCGGGCTCTTCCTCTTCGATGGGATCAGGGTCGATATCCTCCTCCATCTCAGCCGTTTTATCCCCACAACTGAGGAGGAAGAGGATGATCAGCAGTTGCCACCAGGAGGAGAGTAGTTTGTTTGCTAATTTCATCTTTTGGTTATCTTGTAAATAGTCCAACTTCAGCCAAAGCAGCGTTATTCTCATTACTGCTGTGGGCATTTTTCAAAATCACCTTGAAGTAACGGACACTTACCGGTTCCGGTATGGAAAGGTATTGCATATCGCTGATGCTCTCCAGGATGTAGTCTCCGAATGAGGTCCACTCCACGCCGTCCAGGCTGGTCAGCAGCTCTGCGGTCTTCGGACGCGCTGCGGCATCACCCACACGGGTAATAATGGCAAATCCCTCAATCCCTTCATGGATCTGTCCCATGTCTACCTGTACCCAGTGAGGGTAGTAAGTCTGAGGAGTGATTTGGTTTACCCATATGGTGGAAGGATTGTTGTCAATAGTATGTGAAGCAGGCCTATATCGGGTTCCTGATCGATCATCAAAACTGGAAGCGGTAGCAGTCCAGCCCGTTTTGGCCAGTTCAACCGGTAATCCCTTTACCCGAATGGAGTCATAACCGGTATAAAACTGATCTATGGCCAATGAGGAGGGCTTGAAGAAGGAGCGAAACTTGAGCCATCCTCTCGAGAAAGAGTTTAGCACCACAAAGGGTTCTTCGGGTGAGACCAAGAGAGTGTCGTAGACCATATCATTGTTTCTGTAGATCAATTCCGTACCTTTCATTGTGGTATCGGTCACATTGGTGAAAAAGACCTTCAGTGTTTGGGCATCCAGGAACTCGGTGATTTCCGGTATGCGGGGAAGCAGGGTGTTCTCATATTGTTCTCCATATGTGCGCCCTATAGCCTCTACTGTTACCGAATTGTTCCCCAGGTCGTCAAAGGTGATGATCTCGAAGGTGTAACTTCCCTCGGGCATATTCTCCAATGGCACCACAATGGTGTCTTGACTCTTTTCAATGTTAATCTCTACTGAATCTGTCCGGTTGTTCCAGTAGACAATGGCGTGCGATACGGAGGGATCTGCCGAACGGAGCCAGCGCAGGTGTAATCGGTTATACCCGGGAAGGACCTGAACCGAATCGGCCTTCCCCACATACTTGATCACTCCCTTTTCCAGGAATCCCCGGTAGGTATCATCCATTTTGGAACAGCCGGTAATGACTGCTACCATAGTCACCAGAAGTGACATTATCCAAATCAAACTGTTTTTCATATTTTTAATTGCTTAATATTATCTTTAATTCATAGGGTATACCACGACTGCCGGCGGTCAGTGCATCGTTCATCGGCATCCAAGCATAGTCTGTATAATGGCTGCCAGCCACAGAATAGCTGACTTCCACCAGAAAATTGTAAATATTCCTGTTAGGAATCTGATCAATGGCAAAGGGATTGGGAGGATCGAACAGGTAACTTCCTTCATCGTCGAGCGTAGTCCGATACTGAATCACGTCGTTCTCTCTCACCACATTGCCGCTGCTGGTCTGAATCACTGGGAAGAAGCGGAGCTTTGCGCCCACAGCAGGGGTCTGATCCTTCCTTTTCACCTTCACCCAAAAGGCATCAGGGAAGAAGTCCCAGTAGTGACGAGCTACCCTCTCATCGCCGGAGGCGTTGATGATGATTTGAGCAAACTCAGACCATACCGTTTCCCCATAGGGATAATTCATGATGCAGCGATCCGACTCGTAGGCCTGGTGACTGACCGGATTCCGGGCAGCTGTGACCTCACCCAGGTAGAGGTCGTACATCCCCCGGGTATGACCGAACTCGTGCAGCAGTGCATCTACCGCATTCGAGCCAAAGATTCCCTGATAGTCATGTCCCAGCGTCAGATAGGGAGCCCTTCTCCAACCCCAGGAGTCGTCATCGTCCGCCGCATGGTCGTTCACCACCAGCATCAGATCGAGCGATGCATCATTGACCCACTGCTTTGTGGTAAACTGTGACGATCTGCCGGAGAAAGAAAGAATCTCGGTCGCATAGAAGTGAATCTGATTGTTCCCCTCATCATTGAGTCCCGCAACCTGAAACTTTTTACTGGCACGGGCTATCGCCTCATCCATCTTCTCCTTGAAGGGTATCATCCCCCCATGATCGGCGATGGTCTGTTCTTCAACCATCACCTTGCAGCGGAAAGCCCATCCCGGCAGGCTGTCATATACCGCGTAGCGGTTCACGTATGACTGGCTGAGATAATCAGAGAATAGCGTATCGATCACCTTCTCTCCGGGAGCATAGATCGTCCTGTAACGGATCGATCCCCGCAAACCCGAATGGATATCGGGTATCTCGGACTCACTTTCATTTCCGGTAACCAGACGAATCTGTCTTGTTTTTCCCTCTCTGTCCTGGTACGCTACTTCCGCACCGATGGCACTTCCCTCACTCTTTGGTGCCCAGATCAACCTCAATCGCTCATCCTTTGTATAGATGATGTCTGACAACCTGCGGGGCGTAAGCGTGGATGCATACTGGTCACCATAAACATAACCCGACAACATCACCTTCCCGGAGCGGTGGCGATCCTTGTCGAGGGTGTAGAGTTCCAGCTGATACTCACCCTCCTCCAGGTTGTTGAGCAAGATCTTCACACTGTCTGTTCCGGCAGGGATGGTGTACAGCAGGGAGTCACTCCGGTTGTTCCAGTAGACCAGCGCACCGGTGATTAATGGATTGGTTTGCTTCCAGGTGATCAGCAGGCGGTTGTAACCGGAAAAGAGCCTAGCCCCATTGGGCCGCTCCACATATGGATCCTCCTCTTCCTGTTGTTCAGGAAGAGGGGCCTCTTTCGAGCAGGCCACCACTCCCGTCACCAACAGCAACAGTAACCAGTGGAAGAAACGAATCACATAGGTTTTCGGTCTCATATTGCTGAGCATGGGGTTATAGGATTCTTCCCCAGAAAGAGACTTCCTGAATATAGATATAATCAACCAGCCCCCAGGTCTCAAGAGTTTTCATGCGGATGTAACGCACTGGAGGAGTTCCTTCCGGAAAATCAAAATCTTCACCCAGGTTGGTGGCATAATTGAGATCTTCCGTGGTGGCCGGACCGGGTCCTGAAGGCTTGTAGGATTCGCAATCCATCAGTTTGATCCATCCATCCCACGAACCTGTAGGGTCGGGTGCATCTGCTCTTCCCCATATTTCCCATCTGCGGGGTCCGCCAAGCGCGTAGGCATAATTGGTGGCACCTCCACCTCTGTGCCAGAATTTGTAACGGCTCAACTGTACGGTACGGCCCATATCAAAGGTAAACCACTGCGGCATCCCGGATCCCGGTTTTGTATGGAATACGGGAATGCCACCGTTTGGTGCAATCCGTTCATCCCAGATCTGATACATATAACCGTTGGTAATATGAGCTTCATACGTATCTGTCGGCAATGAGACTTGCTGGAAGAGATCTTTTGGGATAAACTCCTCAAAGAGGGGGGTCAGCAGCTGGGTGATGGTATCCGACGTGTTGCCCCAGCGGTCGCGGATCACCGCACCGAAAAGTCTGGACTCATTGGAAAATCCTCTCATAGAATACTGTCCCTTGATTGATTTGGTATAGTAAGTCTCCACCTCTCTCAACCCGCCCAACGAATCAGCAAAGAGAATCACTGCAAGGCTCGCTGCGGAATTGTTATCGAAACGAACCGTGATGCCGCCAAAAGTCTCGGTAAAGGAGAAGGATTCATATGCCACCTTGAGCGGTGAGATGAGCGGTGTAACCTTCACTGTCACCGGATTGTCAGAAACTTTCTCGCCGTAACTTACCGTGTAAAGCTTTACTGTATACTCCTTTTCATCGGAAAAGCCATCCACCAGGATTGAATTGGTGTACAGCGAGGAGATAGACTTTTTCTCCACTCCGGGGCGGATCTCGTAAATCGCCTTCACATAGCGGAGGTTCGGGTCATCCGGAAGATTGTAACTGATGCGGGCAGCACCGTTGAGGGGAGTTACCTTCACATCGCTGATCTGTGCCGGTGCCTCATCGTTGTTTACCGGACCCACGTAATGTTCTTCCGAACATTGAACCATGGTCAACAGGAATGTCACCGTAACAAGAAAAGCGGCAACTGAGTTATATATTTTTTTCATAATCCATTATTTTTTTATTTGTTTACCATCCTGGATTTTGCACGGTGTTGCGGTTGGCAAGCAGTTCCGTTTCGGCAATTGGCCATAAGTAATCCTTTGTTGTAAAAGTTTGCTGGTGCAATACCCGCTCACGGTAATAACCCTGTGGGGTCTGTTGTTCAATATCCCATCCGGTAATGGGTCTGTTCAGTTCATTCACCGCTTTTTTCCAGCGCTTGAGGTCCCAGTATCGTTGTCCCTCGAAAGCAAGTTCCACAGTACGTTCCCGGTGGATGATATCACGCAATCCCTCTTTTGAGGCTGGTTTATCAGGATTGTTAGAGTAATTGCTCCATGCCTCAATCACGCCGGGCAGACCGGCGCGGGTACGAATCATATCAAGCAGTTCGTATACCTTTTCGCTTGGTCCCTCCATCTCGTTCAAAGCCTCTGCATATAGGAGGTAAAGGTTTGCTAACCGCATCACCGGCCAGGGATACTGTTCACGCGAATAGCTATTCTCCTGAATCACGTTCACATAGTTGACATACTTTTTCGGCCAGATGCCGGTCACGTTGAAAGTGAGGTTGGAGATGTTGGAAGAGGGTTCCCCCTTCTTGGCTGAAACGAACCAAGTATCTTTGTCGTCATACTTCCCCTGACCGTACCATATACCTCCATCAAAGCCAATAGAAGCGTAGTAGCGTGGCTCCCGGTCAAAGTTCATGGCAACGGTGGTGTAACCCAACTTAATGTAATATTTGCTGTTATCGTCTCCTGTTCGAAGCTGGAAGCGGTTGGCATAATCCCAGGTTTTATCCTCTTCAATGGGTACGCCATTCTTGGAATAGAAGAAACCGGCAATTTTGAGGGGCACGGCTGCATTACCCTCCGCGGAACGATTGGTAATCTTGGAAGGATCAAGTCCCCTAGGTGTTCCTTGAATTTGCATATTATCCGTCATGCTGTTGGTGTTACCCCAAATCACCTCACTGTTCCACTTCTCATTCATGCTGTTGCGGATATTCATCTGCATCCTGATTTCGGGGGAGACATTGTATTGTCGTGAACTCTGCGAATAGTAATATAGTTTGTAGCCCAGCGAATCACACATTTTCACAGCAGATTCACATGCCTCAGCGGCTCTTACCCATTTGCTCTCATCATAGACAGGGTTAAAGAGTAATTTCCCACGGTTATCACGGAAATTGGCATAATCAGTATTACCGTTAAAAAGTGGACTGGCCGCAACTACCAGAATATATGCCTTGATCGATGCTGCAATCGGCTGGGTTATTCTGCCCAGCTCGGCAGATTCAGCTACAATAGTTGCCGGTAGATAGGGTGTTGCCTCATCAATCAGCTCCACCACATAGTCGAATCCCTCATCGACCGGATCGCGGTACACCTTTACTTCCTCTACCGGAGTGTTGATGTGCAGATTTTCTCTTTTCAACGGAATGGGTCCGTACATACGCAATAGATAGAAGTGATAGTAGGCCTTTAGAAATTTTACCTCGGCGATCCATCTGTTCTTTTCAGACTGATCCATGTCGGGCACTCTTTCAATATTTTCGAGAAAGATATTACAGTCACGGATAGCCTGATAGAGGTCACGGCCACCCCGGGCACCTTGCCAGTAATTGAGGTATGGATTTACAATGTCCTGATAACCCTGAGCAACCATCCATCCTGACTGGGAATAGTTGTTATGAAGCCAGATCTCATCACCTGAGGTCAGGGCGGGATTCTGGGCTATATTGCTATGCTTGGGAAGATAGCTGTAACAGCCAAAGAGGTAACGTTCAGCCGTGGTACGCATATTAAATGCCTGTTCAATCGTGGGAATATTATCCGGTACGATATCAAGATAATCATTACAGGAGGTTATCAACAGGACAACCAGTAGTATATTTAGTATTTTCTTTTTCATAAGACAGGAATTAATAAGATAATGTGAGTCCAACGTTAAACACCTTCTGAATGGGGTACTTCAAGCCGTTACCAGCCATCTCCACATCCCAGAGTTTAAACTTGCTCCATGTGAAGAGATTGGTGCAGTTCATATATAGGCGCATGTCGGACATGCCTAGACGTTTTACCAGGTTATTGGGAAGAGTATACCCCATTTCAACCTGTTTCAGCCTCATAAAGGAGCCATTCCGCATGAACCAGGTGCTGCTCACCGTGTTGTTTTGAATGGGATAGGTGCTAAGACGTGGCCACAAAGCATACAGATCTCGCTTTTCTTCCGACCAGTAACTGTCGGCATAAGCTTTCAACAATTGGTTGGTGAAAATTGTACCGGAGCTTTGCTCCGAATCGTTGTAGTAGTAAGGCACAAAGGGTGCCGTTGCGGAAGGACTAATCCAGAAAGAGCTTCTTCCGGAGCCCTGAAAGAAGGCAGATATATCGAACTGCTTGTATCCGTAGGAAAAACCGAAACCGTATACAATTTCAGGTGTGGTAGGGTACCCGATGGGTACCTGATCCAACGTGGAAATCACACCGTCACCATTCACATCACGATATTTAATATCTCCCGCCATGTAGTCGCCGAACTGTCTGGGTGAGTTGGCCACCTCGGCATCATCGGCAAAGAGACTTTCAGCGATATAGCCCCAGTTCTGACTGATAGGATAGCCGATTCGCGATCTCCAAGGCGCATTCGGATAGTCATACTCTTCATACACATCATAGACACTGGTGGCATAGGTGAAATTACCCCTTCCCTGGACCCACATATCCTTGTTGATATAGTGGTTGATGTCAACAGAAATATCAACTCCATGCCCCGAAGCCTTGCCTATATTGGCTGCGGGCACCGTCCAAAGCCCCATTGAGGCAGGCGTGGATGCTCTCTCCTGGAGGATGTTGTACCGATTCTCGGTGAAATACTCAGCAATGATATCCACTTTGTTAAATAGACCTATTTCCAGCGCGGCATTCATCTTCTTGGCGGTCTCCCAGGTGATATCGTTATCGGAATAACGGATCACCGAGTAACCATTGCGCTGATAACCGTTGTCACGGCCGAACACAGCACTCATTCCGGATGCATTTGGATTGATTTCCGAGAGGTATAGGAAACGACCCGAACCGATGGCATCGTTACCCACAAGACCGTAGGTGGCACGCAGCCTCAAATTGTCAACTGTCTTCTTCAACCCGCTGAAAAAGTTCTCATTCGAGATGCTCCAGGCTAATCCAGCCGAAGGGAAGAAACCCCAGCGATGTGTCTTGTAGAAACGTTCAGAACCGTTGTAACCGAAGTTGAACTCGGCAAAGTAACGGTTGTCGAATCCATAGGTAGCCCTCCCTGAAAGACCCAGGTTACGGTAGGGTAGCGAGGACTGCAGTGAACCGGCATTTCCGTTCAGTTGTTGTCTGAGTACATAGACCAGCATGCCGCTCAGGTTGTGCCTGTCAGCAAACAAACGGTTGTAATCGAGAGCTGTTTCGATGTAGACGGTAGAATTGACCCTCTTTTCGCCTTCATTATAGGTGAGGTATTCTGTACCTCCATCGGGATCAATGATTCCCACCCTATAGCTGTTCTCACGAGTATTGTAACTCTCCAACTGATAATAGAAGGGAGAGTAGTGTCTGGAGAGATCAAAATAGGAGGTACGGGTGGTATTGAAACGAGCCCGTGCCCTCAAGCCTTCTGTCACAAACTTCAGGTCTTGCTTAAATTCAATCTGTGCGTTTACATTGGAACGTGAATTGTCACGGTATCCCCTCACCAGATCAGCATAAGGATTCAGATACTGTCCATCATCGTAGTTCCCAAACATAATGTGCTCCACAAATGGATGATCCTTATCTTTCGGATAGTAAGCGGGGAAAAGTACCGGGTTGGCACGCATCACACGAGTATAGAGATCCCCACCACCGTAGAGCGGCCCCTTGTAATCATCAAACACCCCTGAGATACGGAGAATCATCTCAGTGGTGGGAAACACATTGACATTCACATTCGATCGCAATGAGTAGGTCCTGAGCTTGATGTTGTTGTTGAAGTTGTTCCGGTTATCCACCTTCAGGACCCCGTTGTCCTGGTTGAATGAGCCGGCCACGAAATACCTGGCAATATTACCACCACCCGAAACACTTAGATTTACACGCTGATTCATGGCATAATCCTTGAACAGCTCCTCTTTCCAGTCGGTAGTAGGATAGATGTATGAACCGGAACCGGGTACCGTGTTCTCGATCTTGTCATCCGAATAGAGAATTCGCCCCAGCGGATCTCGCGTCAGGATCGCTTCGTTGTTCAGTTTCATGTAGGTAACTGGGTCGGCTAACTCCACATCACGGGTAGGCATGGATGCAGATCCTTCTACCCTCAGTGAGATCTTGGCTTTTCCTTCCCTTCCCTCTTTCGTAGTGACCAAAATCACACCATTGGCACCCCTGGCACCATACAATGCCGTAGCGGTGGCATCTTTCATGATTGAAAAGCTGGAGATGTCATCCGGATTGAGACGTGCGAGATCTGTTGATGTGAGTTCAATCCCGTCGATCAGTATCAGCGGGTCTTTTTTGTAACCAAATGTGGTCACTCCACGAATAAAGAATTCCGCGTTGTCCAGACCTGGCTCACCCGACCGCTGATAAGCAATCACACCCGACATCCTACCCGCAAGGGAGGTGGTCAGGTTGCTGGAGGGAGTCTTCAATTCGGAAGGGCGAATCGTGGAAACAGAGCCTACAATCTCTTCTTTCTTCTGAGTACCAAAGGCGACCACCACCACATCATCGAGTGTCTGAGAAGACTCCTCCATCGTGATACTCAGGCTTCTCTGTGTACCTACTTCAATTTCCTGGCTTTCAAATCCCACGAACGAAAAGACCAGCACGCTGTTGTTGCCGGCGACCGTCAGTGAGAAATTGCCGTCAAGGTCAGTCACTGTTCCGTTGGATGTGCCCTTTTCTATCACAGTCACACCGGGAAGCTCCGCGTTGGTTGCATCTACCACGGCACCTGTGACCCTGACTCTCTGAGCCGTCACAGACAACGTCACCAATGACAATAACAATAAGACATATAATTTCCTCATTCTAAAAATAATTTAAGATTTAATATTACACATTTAAATTTTTCATTGGGTTTTTATAAGTATCCCATGAACATTGTAGATAAAACCCATTCCCTATAAAGACATCATTCAATAAATCAAAAATGATGATTGAAATAATTAAAGACTACATGTATATTTGCAAGTCACAGTATTTTTTTGCATTTTAGTCGTTAACAAAGTTAGAAGCCAGTTCACCGACATTCTTTTTTCCTCTTCAATCATCTTTTTCAAGATTAAGGCGTGGAATTCTTTTTTGCCATTTCCAACGCAGTGGTGGTGATATA